>Ga0073928_10001773_pt1 | contig 40142 bp, 34 predicted proteins | sample PaiPotPPA55metaG_FD_76969 | JGI IMG/M metagenome (GOLD analysis project Ga0073928, IMG submission 76969) | Iron sulfur acid spring bacterial and archeal communities from Banff, Canada, to study Microbial Dark Matter (Phase II) - Paint Pots PPA... ... | reverse complement strand
TTGACGTAATCGCGCAGCCGGGGAAAGTACTCAACGTGGTGCCCATCCGAATCGATAACTGGATGGCTCAGATGCGCGCGAACGGTTGCTGACTTGGACTTTGATTTTGACGCCATGGCGGCTCCCTGAATGCCGGACCGGCTCACGTTGCTGTTCCTTGTCTACATTCTTCCCTCACCCGATTCTACCCACTTCGCAAAGATTCCGCACATGATCCGTGATCTTGTAAGTCGGCTGGGCGGGTGCCATCGTGCATGGGATCGAGCCACGACACAAAGATCGCGCGGGAAGCTTCGCACGTAGATATTAGAGGACTCGCTCAGAATGGATTTGGAGCAAGCCGTTGGGATAAGTGGCGGCCTCGGGTGAAGGGTAAGGGTTCGCCCGTCGACTAAAGCAAAGAACGCCCAAGCCACAGACGTGTTTCCAGATCAATTGCGAGGATAGACTAATGATAAAGTCAGTCTTTCACGTAAACGTAAATGTGAAGAATTTCGAGCGGTCGCTCGAGTTCTACAAGATGTTGGGGTTCAAAGTGGTGTCGGATCTCGGCGACGGAACTAACAGGGGGAACGACAAGGGACTCAATATCCCGAACAGTAGCGCGCGAGCCGCGTTGCTGGCTTTGAGCGACGACCCGCGCGCGACCCGAATCGATCTTATCGAGTGGAAACAACCTCAGACCGAGGGCACGCCCTATCCCCACCTTTACCATGCGGGAGTGGCTCGCATCGCGCTTTTCACGAAGAATCTCGAAGAAGAATACACCCGTCTCAAGGCGAACGGCGTTGATATGGTATCAGAGCCAGTGACGATTCGCTTCGCCAATAAAGCGGGCGCCAAATTCTTCTGTTTCAAGGACCCGGACGGAACTTTTCTGGAGCTGATCGAACCATTCAATGAGTGATCGTAGAAGGCGAGGCGACTCCGGTCTGCGAATTCGGGTGCGACCAAATTTGAGCATTTCCGCGGCCTTGAAGAAGAACGGCTGATGCCCACACTTACAGCCATTCGCTTCGAGCTTATTTCCCAGCAATGATTTTCCCACCGTATCCAAGAATAGTGGACGGGCAGAGCAGGAGATTCCACCATGACTGATAGTGAAAAACTGCAGTTGCTATTGGATCGGACGCAGATCGGCGAGGTCATCCATCGCTACCCGGTATCGATTGACGCGCGTGATTGGAAACTCTTCCGCTCGATCTTTACCGACGAAATCCAGGTATATCTTGGCCCACCGATGGAAAAGCTGAAGCTGCGAACCGTCAGCGCCGACAAGTTCACCGAACAGGTGACACATGTCATCACCCGTTTCGATGTTACGCAGCACTTCCTCACTGACTATCACGTCGAGGCGAATGGGAACGACGCATTATGCGTCAGCTACATGCAGGCGCGGCACTTCAAGCAAAGCCAGCCGACTTGGGACATGGGTGGCTACTATACCTATCACCTCGTTCGCTCTGACGATGGCTGGAAGATACCAAAATACACATTGACAGTGACCTGGGAAGAGAACCGGCCCGCGGATCTGAGAATCTAATGCTCCGCAAGACCGCGCGGCAGTGATTGACCTCGACTCACGCAATCCAGGGTTATAAGCAGATAGGCGGTGCGCGCACCGCCCTACTGGATTTCCGCTCCAGCGGCGGGCGTTCAGGACGCCCAGGCCAGGCGCTCCTGCTGGTACGGATCATTCACAATGTGGCATTCATTGTCGAAGATCATCGTCGGGCGCTCGCTAGTCGAATACGCCGGCCATACCGGAATGGCCTGATTATTGGGATTACCAGAACGGGCAAATGCAAGCCAGGTCCGGCTCATCTTGTCGGCCAGCGCGAAGCGCGTTGGTGAATCTCCGGTCAGCGGGGCGCTTGCAAGTGTGTCGAACACGAACGGAATCTCAAGTGCGTGCGGTGATTTGAGCCGGCCGCCGAGGACCGGCGTTTCCCAGGTGAACAGATAAACAAACACCGGCGCCCCATTCAGCGCGAGTTTGCGGTCGGCGATGGTCAGCGAAGGTATTCGCATGCCAGCATCTGTCGCAATTGCCATCATCAGATCGCGCGGCGAATCGTAGGGCCGCGCCCGTTGGTATTGCTCAACCAATGAATCGCCGCGCTCGCCCACAAACAGCCGAACCCGTTCGCGCAAAGCCGCAGCGTCCATCCCCTCCGTCCAGGGCGCGAGCGCGAAGAAGAGTGTCATCTCGTCCTTGTTCGTGCCGATCATTAGGGGCACGTGCGACGAGATGGCCGGCGCGGCCGGCGCGAACGGACCTTCAGGCAGATTGAGTCCATCAATAACCGGGTTGAAGCCTACCCGCCGCCGATTGGCAAACGACATCAAATTGATCTTCTTTAAAACCGCCATCTGTGCATTGAGCAGGCGATTGGCGGGGATGCGCCGAAGCTCATCAATGCCGATACCCAGCTCGCCCAACACCTGCTTCGCCATGGCGGTCGCATCAGCGCGGCTCATCATCTCAACCGCCGGCCCACTCTGGATAATCGCCTTGTGGAACAGCCCGCGCGCCGCTGGCATCGCCATCAGCACACTCACTTTGGCACCGCCGCCGGATTCGCCGAAGATCGTGACATTGCCTGGATCGCCGCCGAAATTTGCAATGTTATCGCGCACCCACTCGAGTGCTGCGACAATATCCAGCATCCCCGCATTACCCGAGGACCCGAGCTGGTTTTTAGAATCGCGCGCTTCGCGCGCTGTGCGCACCTCGGAGACTCGTTTGCTCGGCTCCGCTTCGCTTCGCCTAGTGTTGCCAAGATCTTCAAGCTGGAGATAGCCAAAGGCCCCGAGCCGATGATTTATCGTGACGACGACCACGCCTCCCTTGCGGCAAAGATCCGTCCCCTCATACCACGCCGAGGAGCCTGAGCCCGCGATGAACGCGCCGCCGTGACACCAGAACATCACCGGCCGCCTGCCACCGTCATTAACCGCCGGTGTCCAGACGTTGAGCACCAGACAGTTCTCATCCATCGGAACCGCTTCGCGCACCGGCAACAGCGCAATCAGTTCGGGCGGCAGGCCAAATGCGTCAGGATCCTGCATCGCGGTAGGGCCGTACTCAAGCGCATCGCGCACCCCCGGCCATGGTTCCGGCCTGGCGGGCGGCGCAAATCTTCGCATGCCATCTGCAGGGCCGGCGTAAGGGATCCCCTTGAAAATGTTCACCCCATCGCCGGCAACGCCTCTGACCTTGCCGTTATTGGTGTCGACGACTACGTGGTGCGCCATGATTCATTCCTCCGCGGCTTGATTCGGAGTTGATTCGGAGTTCCGGCGTTGTCAACTCATGCCGTACAATCGTGCCGCGTTGTCATGAACCATCATGCGGACCTCGCTCTCAGGCACATCAGCGAAGTCCTGCCGAATCCGCTGGATCGAAAATGGGAACGTGCCTTCGGTATGGGGATAGTCGGAACCCCACATCAGCCGGTCAACCCCCAGCAGATGACGTGTCAGAATCCCGGGGCGGTCGTCCTCGAAGGTTGCCCAGAACTGGCGCTTGAAATAAAAGCTGGGCGGCTCTTCCAGCTTCGGCGTCATCCATTGATGGTGATCTTCCCACCAATGGTCCATAAAGCGAAGCTGCGCCGCGATCCAGCCGATGCCGCCTTCCACTATCACGAACCTCAGTTTCGGATAGCGCTGCGGGACCGCCGAGGTAAGCAGCAGCGCGAGGCTGCGCTGCATCATAAACATCTTGTTATCGCAGACAGTAGCGTGGAGCGGGATATCGCGTTCGATCACCAGCGGCTCGTCGTCCGCCCCGCTGTGGACCCCGACGGGCAGCCCGATTTCCTCCAGGGCTGACCACATCTGATCATAAATCGGTTCGTGGTATGACGGTCTGCGCTTGACCGCCGGGATCATGAGCCCGTGGAGTCCCATCTTGGCGCATCGCTCGGCTTCCGTGATGGCCCATTCGACCGGGCCGCGCAGCGGCAGCATTCCGACGCCGACCAGATTCTTCGGCGCGCCGCCGCAAAACTCGGCCAGCCAATCATTGTAGACGCGAATGCATTCCCGCTGATACTCAGCGTCCGGAATCCCGAACAGCGTCAGGCAGAAACCCGGATAGATAATCTCGGCCTCGACGTGGTCGAGCCGCTGATCGACGATCCGCGCCTCGGAATTGTATGCGCCGGGCCGCGTTTCCTGGTAGCGGCGCTCCTGACCGCGTTCGATGGCGCCTTTCTGTTTGTCATTGACCATCGGCCCGAACAGCCCGATCGGCAGTGTATTGAGACCCTCGACTACCCAATAGTCGCCATTTTCGCGCGGTTCGAGCCGTGGCGCACGATCGCGAAAACGCTTGTCCATCCGAGTAAGCCACAGGTCAGCCGGTTCAACGACGTGCGAATCTGCGGAAATGAAGCTTTCGACTGGCATAGGTTTTAATACCGCGCTCATGCTGACTGGGCGCGCTCCTTAGTTGATAGGGTGGCAGGCTTCAGCCGGTCATCCAAGGCGAATAAGGCTAAAACCTGCGCCGGCTTTTTGCAAATCCGCGACTACGCGTCCGCCCTCGTCGTCCTTGCGCGGATTGGTCGCCTAGAGCCGAATTTTAGACGTGGTTGCGGAGCATCAGCTCCTTCGGATGTGGCTCGAGATAAACCTGTGCGCGCAAGTAAGCGACGTCGAACTTTCGAGCGTAGTGTCGAAACATCGAGATCGGCACGATCAGCGGCACGAGCTTGCGGCGGTAGTCATCGATGAGCGTGACGAGCCCGTCGCGGGTGTCCCGGTCCAGATGGGGGCGAAGATAGCCAAGCATATGATGCAGCACGTTCGTATGACGGGCCGTGGTCGCGAGCTTTTTCAGCGCTTCCATAAACGCGAACTGGTAGCACTCGGGTAACTTATGCCGGACCATACGCTTGGCTCCGGCGACGAATTGGCCTAGTTCGCTGTAGGCCTTGGGCGAATGCGCCATCAGGACGAGCTTGTGAGCCGTGTGAAATTTGACAAGCCCGCCGAGGGTCCATCGGGATGAAAAGAAGGAGCGCAGACGCCGATAGGCGAACACCCGCTCGACGAAGTTCTCGCGCAGTTGCGGATCGCTCAAGCGTCCTTCTTCCTCTACAGGCAAGCTGGGATAACGACGAATCAAGGTCGCCGCAAACAAGCCGGACCCGTCGCGTGTGGGCATTCCGGAGGAACCGTAAACACGTACCCGCTCCATCCCACAGCTCGGCGAGTCTTTCTTCAGCACATAGCCCGAGAGTTCCTCGGGTCCGAGCGCGATAGTACGCCGTTTTGCGTAAGAGTTCATTCTGTCGCTGTGGTCGATGCCGGTTTCGTTACTTACTAGTCTAGCGCCGCGGTATGCATCGCTGCCGCGGACAAGGCGCAGCGTTTCGCGTGGAACGCCAAGGCCGATTTCAACCTCCGGGCATACCGGGACAAACTGGACGAAGCTGCCCAACGTATCAACCAGAAAATCGCTGCGCTTGTGACCGCCATCGAAGCGGACGTTGGCGCCCAGCAGGCAAGAGGAGACGCCGATTTTGATAGGGTCGGCAGTGGCGTAGAGCGCGCTCGGCGTTGAGCGTTCCATTTCTCGATAATACGCGTTGCTGTTGAACTTGCGAGAAGCGCCGGCGAACGACATGGAGCGGATTTTGCCGAAAACCTGGCGCTCGGCACCTTATGCGCGGTCATCCTTGCCACCGATTGCCCATCAAATGCCGGCGTAGCCGCTGGGATCGCGGCCATCCAGCTGGTACCTGTGATTGAGTCTCACGCAGATGTCGTATGCCTCGTCCGCAGCCGAACTCCACTCCAGGATCTTCTAGCCATTAAATGCGAAGGTATCCATGCATCCGTCCTGAGGCCCAATCTAACCCAAATGAAGGTAGGGTTAGAGCCGCACCGATTTTCGGATGGTTGCGGCCTTGGGAATAGTTGCCCAGACGAACGCGAATAAATACGCGGAGCGTAAATTTAGGCCTGCGTCGGTGCCGCTTCACACCACTGCTGAGCGGCACGACGGTCGTGATCGTGAGCATCGAGGCTGCAGCGCTCAGCGCGAGCCCGGTGCTGAAGTTGCAGCCAGTGGTGGTGTTCAAACGACGCTAGACTGGCCGCAGTGAATCACGCTCCGAAGGCACATGGGCCAAGATGGGTCAAGGCGAATCGAGAAATTTGAAAACGAGATGGATCCTTCACCGATTCTTTGAGCTGGGTATATTAATCAAAGCCATCGACGGAGGACTCGAGCTCGTCGGCGGGCTCTTGCTCGTCTTTCTGTCACCCGCCGCGATCAACCGCGTGGTCTTCTTCTTTGTGGAGGGGGAACTGAAAGAGGATCCGGCGGACTTAGTCGCAAACCTGCTTGTCCACACCACGCGAAGCGCTGTTGAGGTCAGAGTTCCCGCGAGTGTGTTCCTGATTATCCACGGAATCGTGAAGCTGGTGCTGGTTGGCGGACTTGCTACTAACCGACTCTGGTCATATCCGGCGGCTATCCTTGTCTTTGCAGGGTTCACTATATATCAGCTTTACCAACTCGGTCAGCAATATTCTTTGTTCTTGGAAACCGTCACCGTCCTGGACGCAATTGTCATCTTATTAGTCATTGCCGAATACAGGCATATGAGGATCGCCAGGACACATAAATTGTGAGAACGGCCGCATTCGCCATTCATGGGTCGAAGCAGCCAGATGAACAGCATGCCGGCCATCGGCCGGCGCTAGCGCCGGCCGCCGATACCTGCCGCGCACGGGTTCCTCGCCGTCACTGCAGCTCCCTGGAACATCGGCAGTCAGTTGTAGGAAACCTTCACCCCGTGCTTCTCAGTGACCTGCTCGTAAAAGTGGCCGCAGCGAGAGGTCCCGATAGATATCGCGCTTGAGCCGACACAGCAACTCGCGGCTACCGGCCAAAATCTGCTTGCGCCGAAGCTGGCCCCCGCGTTGGTCAAGCTGAAGGATAGCGAAGAGGCGACTACCTTGCCTTTTCTCCTTATTCACTGAATTTCTGCAGCTCCGGGTAGCCCTCCAGCAGATATCGATTGGTCAAATCACCGACCAGGTGATCCCGCGCAGAGCTGTCCAGCGCGTCCAGATCCCAGCCGCCTTCCCGATATAACAGGCGCTCGACTTCCAGTTCCGGAAAAAGGCCGACTTCATTACCGCCGACATAGAAATCGCGGCCGTTCACCTTGGATGCGGCGTCGGTGCACAACCAGACCACCAGTGGAGCAACTGCTCCAGGCTTGAACACTTCGGGCGTGGACGGAATGTTTGCGCGATGGCCAAACCAATACCGGCCGAGCGCACGCATTACCGGTAAGAATCTGTCGAGATTGATACCTTCGAGGATCGTTGTGGCTGCGCGCGGGCGTATCGCGTTGCATCGCACGTTAAAACGGCCTAGTTCCTTGGCGACCGCCCGAGTCAGCCCAATAATTCCTTCCTTAGCCGCCGAGTAGTTCGCGCCAAAGACCCGGCCGAGGCCGGATTCGGAACCAGTGTTGATGATCACGCCACTCCGTTGTTTGCACATAATCGGACTGGCGAACCTGATGGTGCTGAACGAACCCTTCAAATGGACCGCCATCATTCGGTCCCAGTCACGTTCAGTCAGTTCGTGAACCGCGATGAAATTGGTAATTCCGGCGTTATTGACCAGAATATCCAACCCGCCGAAGGCGTCGAGCGCGGTCTCGACCAGCCGCTCGGCTCCGTGAAACTCGGCCACGTTGTCGGTGTTCGCGACAGCTTCACCGCCGTCGGCCCGGATTTGCTCGACGACAGCTTGTGCGATTGGCACGCCATTCTTCACGGCAATGTCATTTACAACAACCTTGGCACCCTGGGCAGCGAACAACTGTGCTTCGGCCTGTCCAATACCGGCGCCGCTGCCGGTCACGATTGCTACTTTGCCCGCTAGTCTTGGATTATCTTGCGTGGTCATTTCCTGCTCTCCTAGTCACGAGCGGTCACTAATATTCCTCCGGCGGTCGTGAATACACCACCTGCCAATGGTGCAGCAGGGGAGCCCCAGAAAGTTCGACGGAGAGCAAAGTCTGCGGCCATCGGCGCTGATCACGGTGCAAATTCGCGTACGCCGCTGGTCAGCGCTTCATGAGCTAAACAATTGGTGCACACGATTCACGCACCGTTAACCATTTCTTCTCCAGCAAAACATCAAACGGTCATCGTCCGCAAACTGGCTAGAGTTATCTACAGCTATCCGCGGGGAGCAGTCGAGCCTAAATAGTGGCTCATTTGGCGGCAGCGGGGTTAATAGCAGCAGGGGTGCCATTTGTTCGGAAAACCTAAGCACGGTACCGGCGGAATGGCCACGCCGCTGTCAGCTTCGAGCAAGCCTCCTCGCGCTCGTTTAACCACTCAACCTGGGAGGAGCTGAAATGAACGGACTCAAACCGCGACCCTGGGTCGCCGGGCTCGCCTTGGGCGCCATGCTCACGGGGCAGATTGCTCCACTGAGTTACGCGGCGGGCGCAAACGACAACAACACGACGACGCCGATCAAACATGTAGTGCTCATAATTGGTGAGAACCGCACGTTCGATCATCTATTCGGCACTTACCGGCCCAGGAGCGGTCAGACGATCTCGAATCTTCTGTCGAAGAAAATCGTCGATATGGATGGACAGCCAGCCCAGAACGCTTATCTTGCTCAGCAATACGAGGCAGACGACGCTTACCCGAAACTCTATTCCAACAGTCCCGCTCGGACCGGACTCTTCCCGACGCTTCCCCAACCAAACGTCGGGAATCCGACCGATAACGGGACCGCCCCTTTCGCAACCGTGGCGGATGCCATGGCGATTGAACCAGGTCTTCTCTTTCCTGACTACTACCTGCTGACCTTGGGTGCAACCGGAATTCCCAGCGGGTTGGACACTCGATTTCCGGATGACCTGTCGAACAATCCTTTCCAGATCACGGACTACATCCCCTACATCGCATATGCGGGTAGTCCGGTTCATCGCTTCTTCCAGATGTGGCAGGAACTCGATTGCAGCGCAGCTAATTCCTCGGCCAGCAACCCGAGTGGATGCGCTGAGGACCTCTTCCCCTGGGTCGAGGTAACCGTCGCCACCGGAAGTAATGGCGAGCCCAGGCCTGCTGGTTTCGTCGGTGAGGGCGCCATCGCGATGGGCTTCTACAACGTCCAAGATGGCGACGTGCCTTACTTTACCGCGCTCGCCCACCAATACAGCATGAGCGATAACTACCATAAGGCGATCAACGGCGGAACTGGCGCCAACCATCTCGCGATTGGCTATGGGGAAACGATCTTTTTCGCCAAGCCAAATGGCCGTCCGGGAACCCCCCACCCTCGAATCAGATTGAAAACCCCAATCCGCAGCCCGGAACTAACAACTTTTACACCCAAGACGGCTACAGCGGTGGCTCTTACGTAAATTGCGCCGATAGCAGCCAGCCTGGCGTAGGCGCGATCAGGAGCTATTTTAAGACTTTGCCCTATACGCCATGGAGAGCCGACTGCCAACCAAATGCATACTACCTGGTTAACAACTACAACCCCGGCTACTTTGGCACCGGCCAGGTAGCGTACGGAACTACCGAATCCGGTCCTTTTACGATTCCGCCCTCTAAGCAGAACAATATCGGACTGGAGCTCAGCGCGCACAATGTTTCCTGGCACTATTATGGCGAAGGCTGGGAAGGCGGCACCGAGAACGGGCCGAATGGAAGCGGCGAATATTGCAACATCTGCAATCCTTTTCTCTACTCGACGCAGATCATGACGAATCCCGCGCTGCGCTCGAATCTCAAGGACATCCAGGATCTGTACAGCGACATCAGCAGTGGAACACTGCCAGCGGTTTCGATTGTTAAGCCCGACGGCTTCCTCGATGGCCATCCCGCTTCGTCCAAGTGGGACCTCTTCGAGGCGTTTACCAAGAAAATCATCAAGATGGTTAGACAGAACCGGGCCTTGTGGCAGGACACCGCGATCATAATCACCGCGGACGAGGGCGGCGGATACTATGATTCGGGATACGTTCAGCCGGTCGATTTCTTTGGCGACGGCACGCGCCTCCCACTCATTGTCGTGTCGCCATATTCAACTGGTGGCCGAGTGGTCCATACGTACTACGACCACGCGTCCTTCGCCAAATTCGTGGAAGCGAACTGGGGACTACCTACGATATCCAGTACCGGTCGCGACAACCTGCCCAACCCGATTCCTACAGCTGGGAATCCATGGGTTCCGTCCAACCAACCGGCGATCGGCGACCTCATGGACATGTTTCAATTTCCTCCGGGGAGTTACATCCAACCAGCCGCAGCAACCGGCGATGGGCAACCTGCATGAGAATTGCCGCGAGGCCAGTCACTTTTGATCTATACTGACCCGGTCGGTCACTTACGCGAACTAATACACGGGCGGCTGATTGCGATTATCAGCCGCCCGCTTCTGGAGAACCCTGCGCGCCTTCAGCCAGCGGCAAGATCCCGGCATGTCTAGTCTCGCTAACTCCTCAGAACGGCGTTTCCGGCGGCTGAGTCAACCGCCTACTACTATCGGCACGCCGCGCAAGATGTCGATAATTGCCTTCTTCCTTATTATCGTTCAGCAGGATGAGATCGTTCGCGTAAAGATACACTTACTGTCAGGCGGCAGCGGGCCGACTTTCTCGTAGGCGTCATCGGTTACTGGGTAACGGGATGGCGAGAAGCGAGCCGGCAGCGTCTGTCCGCACTCGAAGCTCGTTTGACTAAGAGCGGTTGAATCCGGCGACACGCCGAGGCGGGATGCCTAACGCGTCCCGCCTTATACAGCGCTAGGGACGAACGCGTGTGATGGGTTGATCGACGATGTCCGATGGTTTGCGTCCGTGTTCCTCGGAGTGCTGCTTGTAATCCTGAATCGCCTTCATTATAGCCACCACCGACGATCCAAACAGTTGTTCGCTGCGCTTGGAAGTCCATTGCTGCGAGTACTCGATGGGTACGGCGCTGGTCTGGAATTGCGGGATCACATAACGGGCCATCAACTCGAACGAATGCTGCACCTTTTCCCGCGTTGCCCATTCATGTGCCAGGAAGAGTACGCCGCCGAATCCGCCACCCGATACCTCCCAAACATTCCTGAGATACGCGACGGCGTCATCGGGTGTGCCGACGATGGAACCGCCGCGCGCCACCATGCGGTCCGCAGTCATCTCCTCAACTGGCTGACCGGGGTATTCCTCGAATTGGATCTTGGCGGCAAGCGTCTCCACGAAATACTTCTGAATCCACGCGTTGCATCCTTCACGAATATCGTCGAGTGCTTCTTTGCGCGATTCCGCCAGATGCATCGGAAAAACCAGGCGCCAGTTTTTGCGCTCGACTTTTTTGCCGTTCTCCGCGGCGATCTCCTCAGCCATTGCCCATCGCTTTGGCAGGTCCTTAAGACCGTCGGGGGCAAAGGTTCCTATAGAAAGCACTCCGCATCCGAGTTCACCCGCCGCCACCATCCCCGAAGGCGAAAAAGTATTAGCCACGAAAATCGGCATGTGCGGCTGTTGAAATGGCTTCACCTGCAAGTGGGCATCGTTCAATTTGAAATATGAGCCGTCAACGGTGATTCCGCCTTCTTCGGTAAACAGGCGCTGGATGACTTTGATCCCCTCAACCATGCGTTCCCGCTGCTTGGTGGTCTCGATGCCGAGCATGTACGCATCGCCTGGTAATGCGCCGGGACCACATCCGAGCATCACACGGCCGTGGGTCAAATGGTCGAGGAGGGCGAAGCGGTTGGCGACATTGAAAGGATGATGATAGGGAACGCTTACCACGCCGGAGCCGAGCATAATTCGTTTGGTACGAGTTGCTGCGACTGCCATAAAGATCTCGGGCGACGGGATTATTTCCCAACCGGCCGAATGATGCTCACCGACAAAGGCTTCGTCATAGCCGAGTTCGTCGAGCCATTCGATAAGCTGCAAGTCGCGCTCGAACGCTAACGTTGGGTTCTCGCCAACACGATGAAACGGAGCCATGAAGATCCCAAATTTCATTTTTTCCACCGGCCTAATATATCGCCGCAGAGCCGGCCCAATGGCAAGCTGTCGCGGCTATGTCTTATATCATCGACAAAATACGCTTACCCACGAGAGCGCTCTTTTCTACTCAAGCCCTTGCGCATTATTGGATAATTGCGGCCGTTTGGCTATGCCGGATGACCGATTATCCGACGAAGATGAACGCCGGCAGTTTCGCTCCGCAGCTTCCGCCTGCACCTCACCCGCCGGCGAAAAAAGGTAGTACGATCAAAGGATCTGTCGTAACGATGCTAGCGTTTTATCGGTTAGACAACTATTTGTGAGAGACAAGCGGTTCAGGGAGATGCTTTTTTACGGAAACCCTGACCGGGGTCGGGCGTTACGCTCGAAAGGAGGATGCGGTGAACTTCGGTTTATTAATGTCGTTTCGCAACTCGTCGCGCAACGAGCTGTCTTATTCTGATCTATACCGGCGCCACGTCGATCTCTGTGTCGAGGCGGAAGAGCTCGGCTTCGACACGATCTGGCTCACCGAGCATCACTTCGTCGAGGACGGCTATTCGCCGAGCATGCTACCAATAGCCGCAGCGATCGCCGCGCGCACGAAGCGCATTCGGATTGGCACCTTTGTCCTGTTGATGCCGCTACATAATCCGCTGCGCGTGGCGGAGGATGCGGCGACGATTGACGTGCTCTCCAATGGGCGTTTCGACCTGGGTTTGGGACAGGGCTACGTGCCCCGCGAATTTACCGGCTTTAACGTCCCTCGCGAAGAGCGTAGCCGCCGCCTGCGCGAAGGCGTTGAAATCGTGCGCCGGGTGTTCACCGCGGACAATGTCACGTTCGAAGGCAAATCGTATACGGTACGCGATGTCACACTTTACCCCAAGCCGGTGCAGCGGCCCCATCCGCCGATCTGGATTGGCGCACGCTCGCGCTCAGCTACGGAACGCGCGGGTCGCAATGGCTACCACCTGGCGGGCATTGGGCCCGAGCAGGCGCAAATCTATCGTGAAGCGCTGCGCGCGGGCGGCCACAACCCGGACGAGTTCAACATCGCCGAGCTCTGCTTTGGCTACATTGCCGGAAAGAAAGAGAAGGCCTGGGATGAATGCGAATTCGCGCTCCATCACCTGCTGACTCGCTATGGACAATGGATCGCCGAAGCCAATGATGTGCCTGGTGATGAGAACTTCGCGCGGGTGCCGCCGGTCGGCGAGCTGCGCAATGCGAGCTCGCTCGGTTTCGGCGCCGTAATCGGCACCCCCGACGACTTGGTGGAGAAAGTCGAACATATGGAGGGCCACGCGACTCATCTGGCGCTCGGCCTGGCACTTCCCGGAATCGAACCGAAGAAAATCCGCGCGTCGATGAAGCTGGTGGCGGAAAAGGTGATTCCCCATTTTCGGCGGCGGGCACGCAAGCGCATGGCCGTTTGAGCAAGCGCTCTTTCGTGCCGTAACCGTGAAAAGCGCATTTTCCAAAGTGCTCGCGGCTGTCCGCGCGGCGCTTGAACGAGAGCCACGCCCCCCGGTCCCTCATTCGACCGCGTCACCAACCTTCCCGGCAGCGCCTGCCGCTCGCCGCGCCGAACTGGTTTCACAGTTCGCCAACGAACTGGAACACGTCAATGGCCACTTCATGGGCGTTATGTCGCCTGGCGAAGTATGTCCAAAAATTATGGCGCTCGCCCACGAAATACGGCCCCGCAGTGTCGCGGTAGGTGAAGCCGTAGCACTCGATCTCGCACCTCTAGTACAGACGCTCGATCGTTCGGGAATCGAGTTGATTCGTTGCGGCAAATGCGATGACGGCGAACGCAGTGCTCTACGCGACCGGATCGCACGCTGTGATCTCGCCGTGGTCGAGGCGCATTATGCATTCGCGTCGACGGGAACCCTGGTGGTGGTGGCGACCCCCGGGCGGCCAGGTTCGCTCACTCTGCTGCCTCCTGCAAATGTGATCCTGGTCGATGCGGCTCGGGTACTCCCTGACATGGCGGCAGTAGTGAGCGCGCTCGGACCTGGCACTATCACGGAACATCGCGTCGCGTTCATCACCGGCCCCAGCCGCACTGCCGATATTGAGAAGATGATTGTGTTGGGTGTTCACGGTCCGAAGCATCTATACGCCGCGGTAGTCTGGCCCGGTGAATGTGGAATCGCTGCCGTTTAGCGGCAGATAATCGAAATGACAGAAGTAAAGCTGTTCGCCACCTGCCTGGCCGAGGAATTTTTTCCCGCTGCGATCGAGGCGACGAAAAAATTCTCGCAGATCTGAAACTGCAGGTAACACCTCTGTACAGAACCTTCTGTTGCGGGCAAGCGCCTTTCAACGAAGGTCTACGCGAGGAAGCGGTTGCCCTTGCGCGCGGGTTTCTAGAAGCCTGCGCGCCAGGCGCTCCAATCGTGATCCCGTCGGGGTCATGTGCGAGCATGGTTAAGATTTTTTATCCGGAGCTGCTAGCTGATCAGCCGGCCTTGTTGGAAAAGGCCATCACAATCCGGCCGTGGATCTTCGAGTTGTCGCAATTCCTGGTTAACGTGCTCAAAGTAAAATACGTCGGCGCACGTTATCCTCATAAGGTTGCTTATCATCCGGCCTGCCATTTGACCCGTGAACTGCGAGTTGGTGACCAGCCGCGGCTTCTGCTTTCAGCGGTCCGCGAACTCAAGCTGGTCGAGTTCCGCAATCCCGAGGAATGCTGCGGATTCGGCGGGATGTTCTCCGTCAAATTCCCGCATATTTCGGTGGCGATGGCGCAGGATAAGATCGAGCGGCTTAAAGAAAGCGGCGCCGACACGCTGGTCGCCAACGATTGTGGCTGCCTGATGCAGTTGGGCGGCACGATGCATCGTCAGGGCGTGCCGATCCAGACGCGACACATCGCGGAAGTGCTCGCCGCCCGCTAGCCCGGCTGACGCGCGGCCTTCCGCGCGCGTCTGAATGCAGCGGAGGATAAGACGAAAGAAAGGCCTGTCGCGTATCCAACTACCGCGATGCGGCATGTGGAGCAGACGCGGATTCGAACATACCCTTCAGGCCGTTAACGAGACTTGCGCCGATAGACCTTTCAGGTTTAGGACTTTCGGAGCAAAGGCTCGGGTCCAATACTTCTGAGAGGTGGTACTCAACGTGAGATCGGAGCATACCAGCCGGGACCCTTTAGCGCTATTGTAGGGCCACTCAGAAGCAGTGCCCAGCGGCTACTTTACGAACAGCTCCGCGAACTTCTCGACCGAAATGTCCACTGTGCGGATGATGGCCCGCAATGTACCTCGGTCGAGCGTCTCGTGCAGCGGGACTGTTACGGGGTTGCGGCCGTCGCAGACTAATCGGACGTGGCTTCCCTTTTGACGCGCTTCCCTGTACCCAAGCTTTGTCAATGCGCGAATGCAATCGTCTCCGGAAATTATTGGAAGTGAAGGCCTCGGCATCGGGCGTCCCTCACACCGCCCGGAGGTGGCGTCCCTTCCTAGTATTGCGCTCTGATTTGTCGCGTTTCCGCTTATCCCGTTCCTTCAATAGCTCCTGTGCGAAGCATTCGGCTTCCTTGATGAGGCCATCGAAGCTGTATCTGTTCGTTTTGTTGCCGCCGTGACTATGGCGCCGCTCTATTCGCTTGATAAATCCAGCGGTCTCCATAGCGAGCGATGTGCCGCTGAATGGTCCGGGGCTTCACTCCAATGCGATCTGCCAGCGTTTTCTTTGATGGGAAGGGAAGGTTATCGCGCTCCCATCAATGGTCCGCCAACTGCAGTAGGATATTGACGTCTAGCGGGTCGAATCCCAAAGCTTGCTGCCGCTGCAAAAAAACGGAAGCAAAGCTACCCAGCTCGCGTCGATCACGTACTTCCCCCAGCGGTGCCCCTCTGCCTAAATCGAGTCCTGAGGCCTTGGAGGCTTGTGCGGTGTTCATGCCTCAACAATAGGGTCGATGAACACCGCGCGCAAACACCCCGGGGAGACAATACAGACTCGGGGATCTAAGTATGTGCTATGTACTGGCTCGTTACGTGTGAATTGGTGTTACGGTCTATTTCGGCGGTCGCAGATGACGCCGGCTCGGAGTCGCGTGAATCGCCCGGGGGAGTCCCAAAAGTCTCCGGTCCTGGGAGAATGTTTCTAATCACCGAGGGACAGTTGCACGATTTCATACCCCTCCGGCAGCTCCCAACCTTCATTCAGCCGATTCTCCAGGCAGAGTTCGATTGCTTCTCGAATATTCCGTAGAGCCTCGTCGCGAGTTTTTCCCTGGCTGATGCATCCTGGAATCACGGGGCACTGCGCGACCAGGTAGCCGTCTTCGCCGAGCAGCAGTACGATGGGGAGGTCCATTGAAAACCTAAGATAGCACATTTCCTGGACTGCAGGATCTAACTCCTCTCGCCGTTGCTTCTGCGTCTGTTTCCCTGAGTCGGGCCGAGGGTCATATTGAAGGTGTCACGACGCTTTCTGTGGGGACGTAATTCACAAAGACCAGACAAACGATCGTGGCTGCCTGATGCAGTTGGGCGGCACGATGCATCGTCAGGGCGTGCCGATCCAGACGCGGCATATCGCGGAAGTGCTCGCCGCCCGCTAGCCCGGCTGACGCGCGGCCTTCCTCGCGTCTGAATGCGGCGAACAGAAAAGCGCAGGCTGGAAAGAACCTGGAAAGCCTGTCCTGCTACAGAATCATTGCGGGCATTGAAAGACGTAATTGCCTGGCGCTGCCTGCAACGCCGGATATTGCGCATTGCCTGGTGCCTCCGGCGCGGCACGCTTCTCACCCGATCGCCGGCCTAACCACTCAGTCCAATGTTCCCACCAACTCCCCTTGTTTTGAGTGGCGGACCGATACCAGCTCTCGGCGTCATCGGCCGGCCGCGCATTGGTGAAGTATTTGGCCTTAAAATTATCCGGCGGACATACCAGGCTCTGCACATGTCCGCTCGAATTGAGCACGAATTCGACTTCGCCGCCGAAGAGCCGGGCCGCACGATGGCACGCCTGCCAGGCACAGATATGGTCAGTCTGGCCGGCCAGGATATACATGTCAGAGCTGATATCGCGCAGGCTAATCGGCGTCTCGAGCACTTTGAGCTGATTGGCGTGAACCAGCGCGTTTCTCACCAGAATATCCATGAAATCAGCATGCAACCTGGCCGTAAGGTTGGTCGAATCGCCGTTCCAGAAAAGGATATCGAACGGCGCCGGTTCCTTGCCCATCAGGTAGTTGTTGACCCAGTAATGCCACACCAGGTCATTGGGCCGCAGCCACGCAAACAGACGAGCCATCGAGGCAGCGTCGAGCACCCCGCGTTGCTGTGAGCGTAGGCAGGCGGCGCGCGCCATCTCTTCAGTGGCGAACATTCCGGTCATCGACGGATCGCTCGAATCGAGCATCGTCACGAGCAGCGTAGCCGCATTGATCGGCCGCTCGCCCATCGCGGCTAGATGGCCGAGCAGCACCGACGAGGTGATACCGCCGGCACAGACGCCGAGCAGGTTAATATCCGGGCTGCCGGTTATATTCGAAATCACGCCAATCAATTCTTTGATGGCGGCTATGTAGTCGGCGAGGCCGCGGTCACGAAATTCCGGGCCGGGATTGCGCCAGCTTATAGTGAAGAACTGAATCCCGCGCCCGACTGCATATTCAGTCAAACTCCGCTTCGGCGCCAAATCCATAATGTAGTATTTGTTAATCTGCGGCGGCACCAGCAGGAGTGGGCGCTCATAGACTTGCCGAGTTGATGGCGTGTACTGAATCAGTTCGCATAGCTCATGGCGATAAACTACCGCGCCCGGACTGGCGCCGATATTCTGACCCACCTTGAATGGGCGCTTGTCGACCTGCGATGGCATCCCGCCATTGTGCAACAAGTCGTCGACAAAATTGCCCAGGCCTTTGAGCAGGCTCAGTCCGCCCGTGTCGAAGGCGCGCTTGAGCGCTGCCGGGTTGCCCAACAGGCTGTTGGTGGGAGCCAGCGCCTCGGTCAACAAGCTGACCGCGAAACGTTTCTGCGCCGGCGTTTTCCAGTCAGCGCCATTGGTTGTTTGCTCGTTAACCAGGTCGAGCATCGTGCCACGCCACGCCAGGTACCCTTGCATCATGGCCCGATAGAAGGGATTTTCCTTCCAGGCCGGATCACTGAAACGCTTGTCGGATGGGTCCGGTTCGATCTCGGAGCGCCCAATCAAAACGTTGAACAGCTCCGTACCGAGCCTCGGCAATCGCTCCAGGGCCTTACTGCGAGCATCCAACAGTTCGCCGACGAAATCGGCAACGCTCACCGCCAAGTCTCCGATATCGAAGCCGACGAACAGATCCGGTCCGAGAATCGAACGAACCGCTGGAGCAGCCTCTTCGGGGGTCGCCGAGTCAACCTCCTGAACCTGGGAGGAGGGCAGTTCAAGCTCTTGAATTTTTGCCGCTTCCGCTTCCATATTGCACCCTTGCTAAATAACAAATGGACACAGGCTTCTATGTTTGATCCGAATTGCCTGAATGGTTTATGCCGATGTTCTCCGCAAACATATGATAGTATACACTCAAGTTTTTCGCACAGAGCCAGCGCAGCGGAAAGATGATATAAAGTCAGTTGCGTGACAGTTCGGCTGTTTCGGACCCGCCGAAAAAGTGTTTATCGGCCTCCATGGAACCGACGTGAGCGTATACGTCGCCTTCATCCGTGCGATCAAGGTGCTGGCTATGCTCGCGTCGAGATGAACACCGTACCCGATGCGTTCGCCGCTGCTGGTTGCCGCAAGGTGAGAAGTTACATCCAGAGTGGGAACTTGATCTTCGAGTCATCCACTAAGAGAGGAAATCGGCGAACCTTTTTGAAAGGGCTCCCTTATAGACTGCCAATTCGTTGTGCCAAGCCGTCGCCGAGCAGGTTGAAACCCAGCACCGCCATGCCAATCGCGGCTCCCGGTGCGGTAGTCAGGTGAGGTGCCACGAGCAGGAACTGCCGGCCCGAATCGAGCATGTTGCCCCACGATGGCGTTGGTGGGAGCACGCCCAGGCCAAGAAACGACAGCGCGGCTTCCGCCACAATGATGCTGCCGATGCCGAAAGTTGCTTGCACCACAACCGGCCCGGCCACACCCGGCAACAGATGACGAAACAGGATCCGTTCGGACCGCGCGCCTAGCGAACGCGCCGCCTCAACGTATTCGCGCTCGCGCAACGAGAGAAGTTCGCCCCGCACCATCCGCGCATAACCGGTCCATCCCATCGCGGTCAGCGCAATCACCAAATCGACGAGTCCGGGCCCCAGAATTGCCGCAAGCGCCAGCGCGAGCAGAAAGCCGGGAAAAGCGAGGACGATATCAACCAAGCGCATCACGAGACTGTCAATCCAGCCGCCCACGATCGCGGCGGCGCCACCAATCAAACTGCCCGTGATGAGCGCGAGCAGCACGACCGAGATCGAGAGACCTAACGAGAGACGCGCTCCCCACAAAATTCGAGCCAGCATGTCGCGCCCCAGGGAATCGCAGCCCAACCAATGTTGCCAGCTTGGCGGCGCGAGAGCTTCAGCAAGGTCGACCGCGAGCGGGTCCGCATGCACCACGAACGGTCCCCCGACTGCCGCCAAAAGCAGGACCGCGACGAGAGTTCCACCCGCGTACAGCGACCCTCTTCGAATCATTGCCGCTGAAGGCGTATCCGCGGATCGACCACGCTGTAGACTACGTCACTGATCGCGTTCACGACCACATAACTCAAGGCGAACGTGAGGACACATCCCTCAACCAGCGGATAGTCACGGTTGCCGATCGCGTTGATCATCAAACGGCCAAGGCCGGGCCACGAAAAAATCACCTCGGTGATGATCGACCCGGTAAGCAGTGCACCGGCCTCCAATCCAAGTAGCGTGATCACCGGCGTCAGTGCATTGCGCAACCCATGGCGAATCAGTGCCGCGTTACGGCTGAGGCCTTTGCTCCGTGCGGTGCGGATGTAGTCGGCGGCGAGCACTTGCACCAGGCTTTGGCGCAGCATGCGGGCAATAATCGCCGCGAGCGCAGTGCCCAGCGTTATCGCCGGCAGTATCAGATGCGACACTCCGCCCCTTCCCGTCAACGGCAGCCATCGAAGTCGCAGCGAGAAGATAATCATCAGCAACGGGCCGAGATAAAGGTGCGGTATGGAGATACCAAGGATCGCCAGGCTCATGGCGCCAGCATCTACCGCGCCGCCAGGATTGAAGCCAGCAATGAGGCCGAGCGGAAAAGCGGTCACAATAGCTACTACAAGGCCGGCCGCTGCAAGTTCGAGCGTGGCCGGATAACGTTCGGTGATTAGTCGCCCAACCGGTTGACGCATCGACAGCGACTCGCCTAGATCGCCTCGCGCGAGTCCGCCCAAATATTCAAGGTATTGCCGCCAGAGCGGACGATCCAAGCCGAGTTCGTGGCGCATTCCGGCAATATCAGCCGGTTGAGCGCTGTCGCCCAGCATCGCGACAACCGGGTCGCCGGGCACCAGATGAATTATAGCGAAGGTAATTGTCGCGACGCCTATCGCAACCGGGACGAGCGTCAGAATTCGGTGAAATAGATGCCTTCCCACTGCCGAGTGCCACGTCGCATAAGTGGAACAGACTTCGTGCTGTAATCGCGAAAATCACAGGCCAAAGTCTGTGCCCACTTATCACGACGCGGTTCGATCAGCGAGGTCCACGGCTCACGGGCGGTGCAATGCCAGGATACTCCCTTCGCCGTCGGCAGAAATGTAGATGGTGCCGTCGCGGCCCTGGGTTATCCCGGCAAACGTCGTGAGCGGGCCCTGCAATAGTCCCGGGATTCCCATCAGGGGCTTTGGCACTACTCCTGCCGGTGCGCCGACTGGGACATTGGTTGCCACGGTCTCCTGCCGGCGCGTCTTGAGGGAAAAGGAGACCAGCTCATGAGCGCCGGAGTCGACGACATAAAGGTCATCGCCAGCCAACAGCACGCCATGAGGTTCCTTCAGACCTTCGATTACCGGCGAGACGCCGCCGTTAACGTGGACGACTCGGCCCCTGCCGGCCTCGGCGACATAGCACGAACCATCGGGGGCTGCGGCGACACCAGTTGGGCGCGAGAGCCCGCGCGCAGCCACTTTCACTTCAGTGCCCGAAATCACCAGCACTCGCCCCTCGCCACCTTCTGCAACTACCAACGCGCCGTTGGAGGCCATCGCGACGCCGTAAAGCTCATTGAGTCCCTTCGCATGCTCGGTCATTGCGTGCGTCACTGGATTATAGGACGTGACGTCGCCGGCCGAGGTCGTCACTACCAGTGCTCCGTTTGACGCCGCGCCCAGACCGCGCACGAAGCCGGGAAAATGCCCATCAAACAGCATCCCCACCCGCCGCTGGCTGCCATCGCGCTCAACCGCTGCCATGCTGATGCCGTCGGCGGCATAGAGCACGCCGTCGGTGGAAACAGCCAAGCCGGCGGGGCCGCAGAATCCCGGCTCGACCAGTCGACGTTCGCGGCCATCGGATAGGACTTCGGCAACACCGCCATCGACGAAATGCGAGACGAACAGGCGGTCATCGGCGGTGAGCGCGAAATTGTCAATTCCAGGCCGAACCGTTGCGACTACGGTTTTGGTTCGGCTTTGTAGGTCAAAACGGAGAATCTCACCGGTGCGCCCTTGAGTCGAGAGCACCGAGCCTTTGCTGTCGAGCTTGACTGCGGTGGGTACGGCGAGATCGCCGACGAAGCGCTCCGGACGGCCGCCTCCCACCGGCACGCGCCAAATCTCGTTAGCCCCGATAACCGGGAAATAGATATTTCCGTCCGGACCGAGTTGAAGTGCATTGGGCAACGGCAGATTGTCGGCCAGCATCCTCGGCGCCCGTCCGTCGGCAAAAAGCTCGAACAGCCGGCCGCCTGGCCGGCACTCGTCCATGAAAATACGATCCTGATGAATTGTGATACCGTTGGCGCCGGTAACGTGGTCCGCGATAATCCGCACTTCGCCATTGGGCGCACGCGCGCACACCCGCTCGCTCATCACTTCGGTTGCGTACAAAGTTCCTTTTGAGTCGAAGGCGAGATCATCAGGGCCGACGATCGGGCCGCCGACCGGGCTGATTACCGAAACCTCGCCAGTACTAGTATCGATCGCGCTTATCTGGCTGCCAAAGGCCTGCGCGACGTAAAGCCGGCCATCGGAACCGAAGCGCATGCCGTTGGCGCCATACAGAGCGCTTGGTACCGTTAGTTGCGTGCATTTCCATCCCGCGGCCACGCTGATGCCGCCGGCTGAGGATTGATAACGACTTGTCTGGGGCATGATTCGACCTTCCCGGGATATTTTGGAGTTCTGCCAGCGATAAGCTCAGGGCGGGCGCTGGTTTTACAGATTGTGCTTATAGTCGTGCTCGACCATTTCGTCGAGTTTGGTGGCGGCTTCCTGGCTGAGCCCGATCTTCGACGCGAAATATTTCCCCCATGAGATTTTCTGCCGCGCCGGCCATGAATCGGGATGCCATAGCTGAGAGCGGATGAAAGCCTTGGCACAATGGAAAAAACATTCGCGCACGCGGACGCGAATCGCCACATGGGCGGGGGCGCCGCGTTCAGCCAACCGGTCCAGCAGGCCCGGTTCAATGGTCAGTTCAGCGCTGCCATTGACTCTCAGCGTCTCGTCAGTCCCCGGGATTATGAAGATAAGCCCGACATGAGGGTTGGCCAGGATATTCTGCAGGCCGAAGATCAACTTGTTGCCTTTGCGATCCGGAATCGCCAGCGTCAGCTCGTCTTCGACTGCGACGAAGCCTGGGCTGCCGCCCTTCGGCGATGCGTCCATGTTGCCTTCGGCGTCGGTGGTGGCGAGTACCAGAAATGGCGAGCGGCGGATGAAATCGGTGGCCATCTCATCGAGCGCGCGCATTACTTTCTTCGGCACCAGTTCGCCGGGCTCACCGATAATCGAACGCAACTGCGCTGTGCTGCTTACGCGATAGTCGCTGGAAGTTTCCATCTTGGCCTCGCCTGAGACATACCACGACCTCGACTCGTGCGTACAGCCAGGCGCGGGAAGCGCAGCTTGTTTTTCCCTTAGTGTTTACCCGCCTGGCCAGGCAGGTAGGAAGCCGCCGCGAGCGATATGAGGCTGCCGTTTGGATTTGGCTGAAAGCCATCCAGCCGGCGCGTCATTACGGTCACGTTGTCTATCCACCAGAGCGGAACGTAAGGCAAATCGCTAGCGGCAAGTCTTTGCACTTCGCTGAAAATCGCACGCCGGCGCGAGGCATCGAGAGTGACTTCGGCGCTCTCGAGCAACCGGTCCATCCTGGGATTGGCATACGCGCCGCGGTCATTGCCGAACGGTGGCACCATCCGGGAATCGAAGAAAAGAAAATATTCCTCGGGCGAGAGCGCTGAAATCTGGCCGGCGGCTAGGTCGAAATTACCCGCGCGCAAATCGCTGTAGAACGTCGCCCATTCATTGGTGTGGATGTCGAGCTTAATGCCGACCCGCTGGAGCATCGCCTGAATCGCTTCTGCCAGCCGGCGCCCCTCAGGCGTGGTTTTATAGACGAACTCGAGCCGCGCAGGGTCTGAACTATAGCCGGCCGCTTCGAGCAAATGTCTGGCTTCAACCGGATTATACCTATAGCGCGGCACATTGCGTTCATAGGCCCAGTTCTCCGGCGGCACCATTCCAGTGGCGGCGCGCGCTGTATCACGCAACATCGAATGAACGATGGCGTTGCGGTCGATCGCAAATGCGATCGCGCGGCGTAGACGCAGGTCTCGGAGCCGTGCGTCACGAAAATTGAACGCGAGATACTGGAAAAACAGGCCGGGGGATTGGCCGACGCGAAGGTCGGGCTGGCCCGCCAAAAAGGGAATCAAATCGGGCTGGACAGCGTCGTTTTCAGCGAAATCGCAGATCCCTTCGGTCAGTTCCAGCGCCCGCACAGTCGCATCCGGCACGATCTTGAAGACGATGCCTGGGACAGCGCGCGCAGAATAACGCCGATAATCATTGCGCGTCAGCACGACAACCGCATCATGCTCGAAGCGGATTGGGCGGAACGGTCCGGTACCCGGCGGCCCCAGCGCGCCGGCAGGACCTGGTAGTGCGCTGCCGTATGGAACAATATCATAGGTCCCCATTTCAAGCGCGGCCGCGTACGGTCCGCGCGTCGTCATCTCAACCGTATAATCATCGCGCGCCGTGATTGATTGCATCTGACGGAGCCCGGCGGCTTTAGTCGAATGGCCGGCAGGGTCGAGAATCGAATCATAGGTGTAAACAACGTCGCGAGCGGTCAGTTGTCCGCCCGTGCTGAAGCGCACCCCATGCCGTAGATGAAAAATTAGTCGGGTCGAGTCGGGCCTCTCGATCCACTCGGCTAGGTCACCGCGCGGTTGCCCATTGCCGTCCAACTTGACCATCGGATCATAAATCAGTTCGTCGATGCGGCTGGAAATCGCATCAGTAGCAATGCGGGGATCGAGTGAAGTCGGCGCCGTACCCATATCAACCTGCAAGTAGGCAACCGGCCGGGCCGGGCCGCCGTTGGTACAACTGGTCAGCACTGCCAACAAAGCCGCGAGCACCGTCACCCGGGCCGGCATTACCCAGCCGGTCAGGGGTTGAAGCCGGGACCGGGTTAATAGAGCGCCCTGATGAAAAAGCCAATCCCGGCATTCCGTTTCACTGCTCGCGTTCATCACCGAGCTGCATCATAGCAGCTCAACAAGCTTGATAATCTGAACACTGGGTGAAGTGGTGGATTGGCGCGAGAGGCTCGCAAAGGCGGATGCCGCATCGGGATTATTCGCCCAAAACCTGCATGCTAGCGTATTATCTTGCGGGGTTCGTCATGGTCCGGCTTAGGTCATCAGGATGGTTAGTAGGTGTCATTCTCTCATTAGCGCTTTTTGCAAGCGGCTGCTCAACCACTGGCATATTAGGGGGTGCAAAGGCGGAGCGCACGACGAGCGCCAGCGGTGAGCCGCTGGTGCGCCTGCAACACGACCGTCCAGGGGGTATTGATCTGAGCAAGGAGCATAATGCTCCGCCGGACAAGGTGATTCCGCTCGAAGTCGAATTCGCGATGCGCAACAAACAGCAATTCGACGAGCTGATGCACGAGATTGCCGACCCCCATTCGCCCAACTACCGCCGATGGCTCACGCCGGAGGAGATGCACGCCCGTTTCGGCGAAACGGAGAGCCAGTTTAACGAGGTATTGCGATGGCTGCAGGGGCAGGGCTTCACCATCACGGACAAGAGTTATGGCACCAATGCCGACTATATTCGATTCAAGGGGACCATCGGCCAGATTGAAAAAGCATTCGACGTGCAACTAGTACTGCCGGAATATGACCATTATGCAGCCAAAAACGATCCCGCGGTTCCCGCGAAGTTCGATGGCGTAATTTCCCGGATCGTAGGCTTGGAAGAGGTCGGCCCATTGTATTGATCAGCATCACACCCAACCCCCTCCCGCAAACGATACCGACGCGTGCAGAGACGAACTTTATAGGATAATAGCAACGAGGCATACTCATGAGTAGTGAATGGCGTTCAAAAGTTACTATTCGCCAGGGCGACATAACAGAAGCCCAGGTCGATGCAATAGTTAATGCTGCAAACAACGATCTTAAATTGGGCGCAGGCGTCGCAGGCGCGATTCGCACCAAGGGCGGTCCGTCGATTCAGCAGGAATGCGACAAACTCGGCCCGGTGCGGCTCGGTGAAGCAGCAATTACCAGTGGCGGCGATCTGCCGGCGCGTTACGTTATCCATGCGGCCAGTATGCGGCTCGGCGGGCGCACCAGCGAACCGAGCTTGCGCGAGGCCACGCGCAATTCACTGCTGAGGGCCAAAGAGAAGGGTCTCGAATCGGTTGCCTTTCCCGCGATCGGAACCGGAATCGCGGGCTTTCCGCTGGATCGATGCGCGGAAATCATGGGCGCCGAAGTCCGTGATCATCTCAACGGTGAGACCTCGCTCAAACGCGTCGAGTTCGTGCTGTTCGACAAGCCGTCGCTGTACGTGTTCCAGCACGCCTTCGCAAAGGTCGCGGATTGAGTGCTCGCGGCCCGGCGGCAACCGCGCTTGCAGTTGTGCGACGGTTAATGGTAGCTGAAAAAAGAACGGAGCAGCGCTGGGAGGAAGAGCAAGTTGGACTTCGGATTTTCAGAAGAACAAGAGATGTTGCGTGACGCGGCCAAACGGTTCCTGGCCGATAATTGTTCTACCAAGTTCGTCCGCCAGATGATGGCGCATGAAACTGCTCACGACCAGGATTTCTGGCAGAAATTGGTGGGCCAGGGATGGCCGGGGTTGCTGATTCCGGAGCAATACGGCGGCGCCAACGGCACTTTCCTCGATATGACCGTCGTCGTCGAGGAAATGGGTAAGGCGCTGATTCCGGGGCCTTTCTTCGCCGCGGCCTTGATGGGAGCACCCGCTTTTATCGAGGGCGGCTCCGACGCGCTCAAAAAAGAGTTCCTTCCAAAGATTGCCGAGGGCAAGTTCATCGCTACCCTGGCGCTTGCCGAGGCGGCCGGCCGCTTCGACGCGGGCGGTGTCGAGCTCAAGGCAACCAAGAAGGGGGCGGGCTATACGCTAAATGGTGAGAAGTTCTTTGTGCCTGATGCGCACGTGGCCGATGCGATGATCGTCGCCGCGCGCACCAGCGGCTCCGCTGAGAAGGGCATTACGCTCTTATGTGTTCCGGCCAATGAAAAGGGCATCACCGTCACCCAGCTTAAGACGGTCGACATGACGCGGCGGATGTGCCACGTCAAGTTCGACAACGTACAGGCAGATACGGTGCTGGGCGCGCCCGATGACGGTTGGAAAGTCTTGCGGCGGGTGCTCGACGTAGCGACTGCAGGACTCTCGACAGAAATGGTCGGAACCGCGCAAAAAGCGTTGGATATCGCAGTCGAGTACGCCAAGACGCGGGTGCAATTCGGCAAGCCGATTGGCTCCTTCCAGGCGGTCAAGCACAAGTGCGTCGATATGATGGTGTCTGTGGAGAACTCGCGCTCGCTGACCTATTACGCATGCTGGACAGTCGACGAGCGCGTCCCTGAGGCTGCGACCGCGGTACCGATGGCGAAAGCATACGCGTCGGATATGGCCAAAAACGTGACCTCCGAGGCGATTCAGGTGCATGGCGGTATCGGCTTCACCTGGGAGCATGACATGCATCTGTATCATCGGCGGGCGCTAGCGGGCGAAGCGAATCTGGGCAACGCCCCGGTGCACCGTGAAGTCGTGGCGAAGTCATTACTCGCATAAGCAGGAAGCCCGAACCCGGTTAACTACGATCGCTCGATACCGAAGCAGGGTTGATATTGCGGGCTCTCAATCAGAGCGGCCCAAACCGTCGGAACTGACGATTTGCATTGGGCCGACGGGAAGGCCGCCATTGGCAGCAGTTCGCACCCTGAACTGCTTGTTCAATTAAAAACAGGCCGCCCCCCCCGATTTTCACACATGCGCGTTTAGCCGTATCTTAACGCGCCCTTAACCTGCATACATTGCCTGAATAAATCAGCCGTAACTCAGTACTGTCATACTCTTGCTCTTTCCTTTTCGCCTGGCCACAGGGAGGAGTTATGCGCAGGAAACTGAGTGCCTTTGTACGTTTGCGACCCGCGCCGCTCGCCGGGTTAGGGCTGGTGATCATGCTCGCGGGAATTGCGGCAACCGGCCGCGCAAGTGATGAGAGCGCGGTCAGTACCGCGACTCCCATAAAGCATCTGGTCGTGATCTTCGGAGAAAATATCTCATTTGATCACTACTTCGGAACTTATCCCAGAGCTACCAACCCTAATGGAGAACCCCGATTCATACCCGCACCTGGGACCCCCAACGTCAATGGACTCAGCGGCGTCCTACTCAGCAGAAATCCCAACTTACTCAATGCAGCGAATGGCACCGGCGCGGCCAATCCGTTCCGTCTTGACCGTTCGCAGAATCTCACGGCAGATCAGAATCACGGCTACACGTCGGAACAGCAGGCCTTCGACTTCGGTCTGATGGATGCCTTTCCGGAATTCACCGGTACCGCAGGCCCACCGCCGGCAAGCCCGCCCAGCACAGTCGAAACAACCGGTCTGGTAATGGGTCATTATGACGGCAACGCGGTTACCGCGCTCTGGAATTATGCTCAGTATTATGCGCTCAATGACAATTCCTACAATACTGACTTTGGCCCCTCGACAGTCGGCGCCCTCAATCTCATCTCGGGTCAGACCAACGGTGTAGTTAAGACAGCGAACGGGCCTTCCACTGACTGGATCAGCGATGGCAACGGTGGGCTGACTGTCATCGGCGATCCTGACCCTCTGGGCGACGTTTGTGCGAGTGGCGACCAAGTAGAGAAGGGCGGACCAAATATCGGTGATATGCTCAACAGCGCTGGCATCACCTGGGGATGGTTCGAAGGCGGATTCAACCTGAGTCATGTCAACCCCAATGGCACGACCGGTTGCCAACGCAGCCATACCTCGCCACTAACCGGCGTGACCAAAAGTGACTATGTACCCCATCACCAGCCGTTCCAGTATTATGCTTCAACCGCCAATCCCAATCATTTGCGTCCGACCTCGTTAGGTGCCATCGGACATACTGATAGGGCAAATCATCAGTACGACATCCTGGACTTCCAGGCTGTGCTTAATGCTGGCGTTTACCGGCAGTAAGCTTGCTCAAGGCCATCGGCATCCAGGATGCGCATCCCGGTTATTCGTCGCCGCTGGACGAGCAGCAGTTTGTCGTCACAGTGATCAACGCGCTGGAGCAAAGTGCCTTCTGGACCAGCACGGCTGTGGTTATCCTGTACGATGACTCCGACGGCTGGTATGACCATCAAATGAGTCCGATCGTCAACCACTCCAACACGACTGCCGACCAGCTCACCGGCGACAGCACTTGTGGCGACGGTAGCAGCGCCTTGCCAGGTCTCAACCCGAGGACGCTGCATGCTCAAGGCCGCTGCGGTTACGGTCCGCGTACTCCGTTGCTGCTGATCTCTGGCTGGTCGAAGACCAACTTCGTTGACGATACGCTGACCGATCAGAGTTCGATTACCCGCTTTATCGAGGACAATTGGCTTGGCGGCAAGCGGCTGGGTGCTGGCTCATTCGATGAGCTAGCAGGCACGATCAACAATATGTTCGACTTCCATCATCTGAGCCAGACCAGGTTGATCTTAAGCCCGGGTACGGGTCAGCCCATTCCGTGAAAAGTGCCATGGCAGATGCCTGAATCTCCGGTGTCTTCGGCCCGCATGCGCGTCAAGCGGCGTGCATGCGGGCTTGACGTTTCGACGCTCGCCCATCCGTCGAGCTTGACTGCGCAATAACGCCATCGGTTCTCCGGCGGCGCTTAGAACGCGCTCTTTCCGACAGCCGCCGGCGACGCGAGCGATGAGTTACGCGCGGCATCTGCATTCTCAAGCGTCACTTTAAGAGCGGCCAAATCGCCGACTCTTTCAACCTTTTCCAGCGTTTGACCAACACCTGGCAGCGGGCCCCCAGTATGGGCGTGAGTTTCGTGGAGAGTGGTCTTGGAACGTAAGCTCGCCGCGATACTCTGCTCCGATGCCCACGTCTATAGGCGCCTCATAGGGGAGGACGAAGAGGCGACCCTCAGCACCCTCGCATCCCATGGAAAGTTAATCGATTTCGAGATCGAGCAGCATCGCGGCCGCTTCGTAAGCTCCGCCGGCGATAGTGTGCTGGCCGAGTTAGCCAGCGTCGTCGAGGCAGTGAACTGCGTGGAGATCCAGACCAAGATCAAGACCGAGAACGGAATCTGCCGTCGGCGCGGCGGATGGAGTTAGCGCCAGCATCGAGGTCCTCGCTCTCGAATCACTTGGCAAACAAATCCCTTTGCTTCGGATTGGCGACTCGCACTTTCGAGGCACTCGCCGGGGTCATTACCAGCTCGACGTCGCAAGTCTGCATCTCCTTGGCAAACATGGACTGGGCGCTGACCCCAAGTCGTACCGAATTTTGCGTCCTTCCCAACGATCGCTGCCACATTTGAAACAGCGCATGTTTCCCCTTTAAGCGGTCAAGTCGTCTAGCAGCGCTTTTGCATCTCTGAGATCGGCGGTGTCGAAGCCCTCGGTGAACCAATTGTAGATTTCGGCGAGCGCTATGCGCGCTTCGTCGCGACGGTCGGTGTGGCTAAGCAGTCGTGCCAGGCTGGTGGCCGTGCGCAGCTCCCATGCTTTCGCGCCCATAGTGCGCGCGAGCGCAATAGACTCACGGAAACTCGCTTCGGCTCGTTCCAACTGTCCAAGTTTCAATCGCAGTTCGCCGAGCAGTCTGAAGCTCTCGGGCCGGTATGCGAGTTCATCGGGGTTGACCCGGAGCGCCTGTTCGACTGTTTCCAGCGCGTCGGCGGTGGCGCCGCTGCACTCCTGTGCTGCTGCCAAGTACGTGGTGGTACGACTGAGTCCTGCGCGCGACCCGGTTTCGAGCAAACCGGCTATTCCCCGGCGAATCAGCCCGATACCCTCGGGTGCGGTTGCCAAGCTGTGCTAGCGCATGGCCGAGAGCACATCGCGAAGATGCCGCTACATAGGGATATTGATGTTTCTCAGATAGTTCGAGCGCCCGCGCTGCCAAAGCTCTGGCGCAGTTATAGTCCCTCAAGTAAACGCTGAAAACTGCAGAAAAATACCCCGAGAACGCTTCTTGGTACGGGTTGTTCTCGCTCGCGTGAGCGATCATCCGTACGATTCGCTCGCGGGCAACATCGGTTCGCCCGAGCATCCACGCGTTCCAGCTTGCATGAGCAAAAGCTGCGGCAGCGCCGAGCCCGATCTGCCTGAAGTCCGGATCGTCGAAGAATTTCAGTCCGATTGTGAAATGCCGATCAACGCCGGCGAGGTCACCGCGCCAGTAGCGCGTTAGGATAAGAAGCGTATACAGTCGCCCGAGATTGATGGGACTGCCTTCGCGAAGGGAAAGCTCAAGACCGCGGTCGGCGAGCGCCCCCGCGGTAGTTGAGTCGCCCGAGAAGTAAGCGGTGAAACCTCGCGAGACCATCACATCGACGAGCTGCGTGAGGTTGCCGCTTTTCTGTGCCAACTCGGCAGCCCACTCGGTTGCCTCAACCGTCTCAAGCGCTGTATACCCTTTTGTCACGTAAAGCATCGAAACAACTGACTGACTGAGCTCCAGTTCGCGATCGTTATATTCGGCAGACTCCGGCAACGCTTCGAGCAGAGTTAGAGCCCGCTGGTAGCTTCCTAGTGCTTCCTTGAACGCGTTACGCGACTCGGCGGACTTGCCCGCGCTCAACCATGCAGCGATCGCCTGCTCAGTTTCGCCCGCTTCCGTCCAATGGCGCGCGAGCACTTCGGGATGCGCCTTAGCCAACTCAGTGAACTTATCGGTGATGGTCTGGGCTACCATCCGATGCAAATCACGGCGCCGCGCTTTAAGGAGTGCCTCGTACGCGGCGTCCCTAATCAGAGCATGCTTGAACTGATAGGTCGAATCCGGAGCGATGCCACGCACGTAAACCAGCTCCGCATCGGTCGCGCTCCGCAGTGCCTCTTGTAAACCTTGCTCCGCTATTGGATGGACTACGTGCAACAATTCGTAGGAAAATTCGTTGCCGATTACGGCTCCAATCTGAATCACTTCCTTGGCCGACCCCAGCCGATCCAGCCGCGCCATCAACGAGTCATGCAAGGTCGCGGGTATCTCACGATGCGCCCTCTCGTCGCCGCTTTCGAGCACGGCGCGGGTCAGCTCCTCGACGAACAGCGGCACTCCGCCGGTGCGTTCGACCACCGTCGCGACGGTCTCATCTGAAAGCGCCTTGGACGCAGCCATCTGCGCCACGATCGTGCGAATATCCCGCACGCCCAGCCGGTTGAGCGTGATCTGCGTGTGATGTGCGCGCATCGCCCACGGTGCGCGGAACTCCGGCCGCGCCGTGTACAGGAGTAGCAGCCGCGCGGTCGTGCCCTGGTCGACTAGCAGTCGGATCAGCTCCAGCGTCGAGGGATCGGCCCAGTGTAAATCCTCGATCACTATCACCAGCGGCTGTGTCCGCGGCCCGAGTACCCAAGCGACCAGCGTAGCTAGCAACCGGCGTCGCTGCTGTTCGGGTGGCAGCGACGACGGCGGATAATCGGCCGGCAGCGGCAGATTCAGCAGTGGAGCAATCAGCGGGATAGTCTCGGCGGGCTTGAGACCCGCCAAGGACAGTTGTGTCTCGAGTTGCGCTACCTGGTCCTGAGGCTGCGCCTCACCGAGGAATTGTCGCAGTATTTCAGTGACGGGATAGAAGGGCGTGTTTTGGAAGAATGCGCCGGCGCCGGCCTCGATCCACGTATGTGGTGTAACCGTGATCTGTTCATGGAAGTGCCGCAGCAGGCGCGATTTGCCAATGCCCGCCTCGCCCATGATCAGCGCCACCCTGGCCTTCACCATCGAGCACGCTTTCCCAGCGATTCATGAGCGAGCGCAATTCGTCGTTGCGCCCGACAAACGGGGTCAGTCCATGCGTCGCTGCCGCCGCTTCGAGCCGCCCGCGCACTCCGCTCGGTTGGAGTACACGGTAGAGTTGGACCGGCCGTTCGATGCCCTTGAGCACCTGCGCTCCGCGATCTTCAACCAGGAACAATCCACTCATCAGCCGATGGGTATCTGCGGTTACCAGTACCGTGCCAGGAACAGCGGCTTCTTGTACCCGCGCGGCAAGGTTGGGAGCGTCGCCGAATACGTCGGCATCCTTGCCGGCACCGGCGCCAACCACCACCGCGCCTGAATCGATGCCGACCCTCGCCGACAACGCTGGCCGTCCACTAGGCGGAGCGCCAGCGGAGCCGGTGAGCCGAAGCCCTGAGCCTGCCGAAGGGAAACGAGTCTGCGAGGTGCGCACCTCAGAAGAAGATTGCTCGTTGAGCTTGCTTATGGCGTCAAGAATCGCCAGACCTGCGCGGGCGGCTCGCTCCGCATCGTTGTCATGCGCCTCGGGATAGCCGAAGAACGCCATCACGCCGTCACCGAGGTATTTGGCGACGTGGCCGCCGAAGTGCGTTATCGCTTCCGCAGCCGCGCGCTGGTAGCCGGCCACTGTCTCTCGCCATTCCTCAGGGTCCAACTGAGCAGCGATCGCGGTCGAACCAACCAAGTCACAGAACAGCACCGTCAGATGCCGCCGCTCGCCAGTTATCGCGCCCGTTTGAACGGGCGGCGTCTCGGCGACGGCGCTGCCAGCGGGAGCACTGAGCGGAGTGCCGCAATCAGCGCAGAACTTCGCACCCGGCGCGTTGTCCGCATTACAGTTCGAGCAGCGAGCCGACAACAAGCTCCCGCACTCGGCGCAGAATTTCTTGCCGGGGGATTCCTTCTGTCCCGCACTTGGAGCAGATCATCTTCACCGCGTTCGGCATTCATCCAGCCAATTCGTCAAGGAGAGCTTTCGCGTCTTTGAGGTCGGCGGTATCGAAGCCCTCGGTGAACCAGTTATAGATGTCGGCGAGCGCCGCATGCGCCTCGTCGCGATGGCTCTGTCTCGCTAGCAGCCGTGCGAGGCTCGTCGTTGCGCGCAATTCGAACCATTTCGCGCCCTGCGTACGTGCGATCTCAATCGCGCGCTCAAAGCAGGTCCGAGGTTCAGCCGCGTGCGTATCCGACTGTCTCAGCAGCAGCTCGCCTTTGAGCCGAAGCCGCTCAGCTTCGTTTTTACGCTCTTCATTTTGATCGGCTTCGGCCAACGCTTCCTCCAAAGTACTTAGTGCCTCATCCAGCCGGCCCACCTCGCTGTACGCTTTGGCGAGCTGGGCAAGATGGAAAGCCCGATTACCCTCAAAGCCTATGGCGCGCATAGCGGCCAGCCCTTTCAGCATCTCAGCAATACCTTCCTCCGTACGCCCTTGTTCGGCGATCGCCTCGCCGCGCAAGCTGGTTGCCTGAGCCAACCAAAAGGCAAATCCGTGTTCGGTCGACAGCTCAATCACACGCTCCGCCGCCGCTTGAGCCTCGTGAGCCTCGCGGCGCGCCGCACGCAAAAAGGTGGAGAAATGCAGGGCGAAGGTCAACGTGAAAGGATGGCCAAACTCTTGTCCCGCGACCACGGCTTGCTCGGCCCTTTTAAGAGCCTGATCAGGGTACCCAAGGGCATTAAGAGTCGAAGCCAGATAGGACAGTTCCGGAATTAGAAACTCACCCAAGCCAAGCGGTCGATCGCGTTCACGGTTATAAAATGAAATCCCCTTCTCGAGATGCTCGCGGACAGAGAGATACTCCCCAAACTCGAACAAGGTCATTCCGACACTTCCATGCGCCATTAACAATTGCGCTGGATTGCGCGTGTTCTCGGCCTGCATTAGTAGCTGCTGTGCGAGGCGGTGCGCCTCGTGCCGCTCGCCGCGCAACAGATGCACAGCCCATAGTCCCCAGAGGACGCGGAAAAGCTCTGGCCGATCGCCCAAGCGCTTGCAAAGCTCGCGCGCCCGAGTGAAGGCTCGCTTTGCTTCTTCCGCGGTATAGCCTCTGACGGCTTGCAGTCCCTGGCCGAGCGGCAACTGAAGCATTAATTCACGTTCAATGCGTTCAGGATTTTCAGGTAGTTTCCCGAGCAGGTCCAGCGCCGCCGTGAAATTGCTAATCGCATAGTCATGCGCCGAGCGCTGCATCGCTTGCTGGCCCGCACGACCTAAGTATTCGACCGCCTTTCCGACGTTGTCGCTGTGGCTATAATGGTGCGCCAGCTCGCTTAGGTGATCGTCCAGGTGCTGCGCGAACATCGACTCCAGTGCTTGTCCCGCGCGTTCGTGAAGGAGTTTGCGGCGCTCGATGAGTAATGAGTTGTAGGCGACCTCCTGTGTCAGTGCGTGCTTGAAGACGTACTCGGTGTCGGCCAGCGCTTGCTCATAGATGAACTCTGCAGTGCGCAACTCGGCCACCATTCGATTGAGGTGAACGTCTTGGGCGGTGGTCATCCTCCGGACCAAGGCCAGCGGCGATTCGCGCCCGATCACCGCCATAGTCTGTAAGAGTTCTTTTTGATCGGCTGATAAGCGGTCGATGCGCGCCGCCAGTATCCCCTGCACGGTCGATGGCAATCGCAATTGCGAGAGCGCGCGCGTCACCCTCATCGCGCCATTGCGCACCAGCGCGCCCTCGTCGAACAGCGCTTGGACGATCTCCTCGATGAAGAACGGATTGCCGCCGGTGCGCTCTGCTATTAGCCGCTTGAGCGGATTGAGTTCGACGCTCTCGCCGAGCAGAGCCGTCAGCAGCGTGGTGCCCTCTGACTCGTCTAGCGGGTCCAGCCTGAGCTCCGCATAGTAGCTTTTGTTGGTCCACTCATGCCGGTACTCGGGACGATAATTGAAGAGTAGGAGCACGCGGGAATTGGCGACGCCGTCCACAAGGAGATCGAGCAGCGTTTGGGTCTGCGCGTCGATCCAGTGCAGGTCCTCGAAGATCACGACGACTGGTTGTTTCAGGCTTTCGTTCAGGATGATGCGCTTGATCGCGTCGAGCGTCCGTTGGCGCTTGATCTGCGCATCCATCTGGGCAATCGGGTCAGGACTGTCTTGAATCCCGAGCAACGCGAACAGATACAGCAGCGTGTCGCTTAGCGCTGGTTCGAGCGCCGCCAGGGTCGCACGAACCTTCCCGCGCCGCGATGCCGCATCATCGGCATTCTGGACGCTGAAATAGCCGCGAAGCAATTCCAGCACCGGCAGCCACGCCGAAGCCTTGCCGTGCGAGACCGAGTAGACTTCGAGCAATTTGCAGGTGGGCGGCAGCGTTGCTTTGAATTCGTAGAAAAGACGCGACTTGCCGGTGCCAGCCTCCGCCATCACTGCGACGATCTGCCCGTGCCCACTCATCGCCAGTTCGAGTGCATGCTGCATCTGCTCAAGCTCGCGCTGGCGGCCGACGAATTTGGTCAACCCACGCCGTGCGGCAAGATCGAAATGACCACGCAATGCCCCGCTGCCCACGACCTCGTAAACATTGACTGGGCCGCCGATGCCTCTGACTTCGGTCGGGCCCATCTCACGCAGTTCGAAATAGCCTTCGACCAAACGCCGCGTCTCTTCACTGACCACGACCCCATTGGACGGCGCGACGCTCTGCATGCGCGACGCCAGATTGATCACGTGGCCCACCGGTGCGTACTCGGTGTGTCCGCCGGTCTGCACCGTCCGCATAACCACTTCGCCGGTATTGATACCAATACGGACCTCGACTCCCGCGCGACCGCGCATCCGCAGGTCCTCGCCACGGCGCCGAAGTTCATTGCGCATCGCGAGCGCCGCGTGCAGTGCGCGTTGCGGATGGTCCTCGTGTGCCACTGGCGCGCCGAATAAAGCGAAGATCCCGTCACCGGTGGACTGTACGACATAACCATCATAGCGATGGACCGCATCGATCATCAGCTTCAGCGTCGGATCGATGATTGCGCGTGCTTCTTCAGGGTCGAGGTCGCGCATCAGCTCGGTCGAACCCTTGAGGTCGGCAAATAACGCCGTGACCGTCTTGCGCTCGCCGTCGAGAGCTGCCGATGAAGCGTCTAACAGTATTCGGATTGCCGGTTCCGTAACGTTTGCCGGTTCGGTGTGGGCCGCCGACGATGGCGTCAGCGATGCCCGCAGTCGCCGCAGAAGTCGTCGCCGGGTTCGCTCAGAGCGCCGCAGTTCGCACAGGCGCGAGCGAGTGCGGCGCCGCACTTCGAACAAAATTTCCGGCCCTCTCGATTATCGGCTCCGCAGCTTACGCAGCGCATATCTTTCCTGATTACCGGTCAGGCATTTTCTGGAAGTGGCACAGGCTTTAGCCTGTGATGCTCTTGATAAACAACCACTTATAGTAGTCAGGGTGATTTACGAGACGCCTCTTAACCGGATTCTGCCTGAGGTATTCGAGTTTCTCGTCCAGTTCCGCAGCATGACGGATAATGTGATCGAAACTCTCATCACTCCAGACCGAGCCTTTACTGTTGCACATATGGTTGATCCGGCGGGCCGAGCCGCCCTTAATGCGCTGGAGGACCTGGCTTAGCTCGTACGGTTGAATGAGCCTGAAGATCAAATGGGCATGATCGGGCATTATCACCGCGGCATCCAGGTCAATGCTCGCTTGATCGCATTCCAAAATGGCCGCCATCACCAGATCCCGAGCCTGAGCTGAAAGATCTGCGCTCGAGCGACAGCGGAAGGTTACGAAATAAGTGGCCCTTGGCACTTCGAGGTGGGGCAGATTGCGGCGCCTGACCGCCAGGTATTCGGATTGCCACGGGTCGACTGCTTCGAACCTGCCCGATTCCGGAGTTGAAGATTGCTTACTGCGCATGATGGTCAGCTAAGGCCAGCTGGGGTCGCCTTCGGACACAGGCTAAAGCCTGTGCCACTTAAGAGCAGAGCGTCGAGTTTCCGGCTCATAGGGTGTTCAACTCGTCGAGCAGCGCCTTGGCATCTTTCAAATCCGCGGTATCAAAACCCTCGGTGAACCAGTTGTAGACGTCAGCGAGTATCGTGCGCGCTTCGTCGCGACGACCCAGCGATGCGAGCAGCCGCGCGAGGCTAGTCGTTGCGCGCAATTCCCACGACTTGGCGCTTTGTCTGCGCGCGATTTCAATCGCGCGCCCAAAACAGCGTTGAGCTTCAGCCGCGTTGGAATCGTGCTGCCTGAGCAAGAGCTCGCCTTTGAGCCGATGAGTCTCGGCCTCATAGTGACGGATTTCATGTTCATCCGCGGACTCCAGCGCTCCGGCCAACGCGGCTAGTGCTTCGTCGAGGCGACCGATCTCGGTGCACGCCTCCGCTAGCAGGCAAAGATGATGTGGACGGTACGGTTCCGCGCGAGAGGTGGCCAAGCCTTCACGGATCTGCGCAATCCCCTCTTCGCGGTGTCTCTGTGCGGCCAGCGCCCAGCCGCGCAGTATAGTCGCCGCCAGAAATTGGATGAACCCATATTCGGCAGCGCGCGTAATCTCAATCTCCGCCGTCCCTTGAGCCGCGTGTGCTTCTCGTCGAAGTTGCCGCACGACGCCGACATAATATCCGGTCCAGCTCAGACTAAAGGGATGGCACAGCTTTTGAGCCACTGCGACTGCTGCATGGACTTTCTTGAGAGCCTGGTCCGGATAACCAAGCTGCCACAGAGTAAAAGCCGCGTATGATAGGCAAGATGCCTTGGCGTCAACGCCGAAATAGCGAGAGGTTAGCGGCGTATGGCGCTCAGGATCGTAGACGACTGAAATCGCAATTTCGAGATTTTCTCTAGCGTGAGCGAACTTGCCCATCCAATAGAAAGTATTTCCCAGAGCGGAATGCTCGTAAAGGAATAGTTCCGGTTCGTGTTGGCCTTGCGCGAGCTGCAGGAGCCGCTCGGAAAGCTGATGGGCTTTCCGTAGTTCGCCTCGGAACAAATTCACGGTCCGCAGCCCAAACAGCGCGGAAAAAAGATCCGAAGGGTCGCCCAACCGCTCACTAAGTTCCCGCGCGCGAGTGTATGCTCGTTCCACTTCTGGAGCCGCCCAGCCTTTGCTCGCTTGAAGTGGTGGGCCGGGAGCAACCTGAATCGCAAGTTCCTGCTCTGTCCGTTCCGGTGTATCCGGAAGGGTCAACAGCAAGCCCAACGCAACGTTAAGATGCATAATCGCCTCAGTATTAGCTGAGTGTTGTGCCGCATGCTGGCCCGCCCGTCCCAGATACTCGATCGCCTTGGCGTGGTTATCGCTGCGGCTGTAATGGTGCGCCAGCTCTTCCAAGTGATCGTCTAACTGGCTGGCGAACAGCGACTCCAGCGCTTGTGCTGCGCGCTCGTGCAGGAACTTGCGCCGTTCAATCAAGAGCGAGTTGTAGGCGACCTCCTGCGTGAGCGCGTTTTGAAGACATATTCGGTATCGCCAGCCGCTGGTTGCTCGTAAACAAATTCGCCGACCTGCAAACGCGACAGCCCATGCTCTAATTCGCCGTCCGGCTTGGGCATGACGCGCCGCACCAGCCCATAAGGAAATTCCCGGCCCAGCACCGCCAGCGTCTGCAGCAACTCCTTGTCCTCCACTGGCAGGCGGTCAATACTGGCGGCCAATACGCCCTGCACCGTGGTTGGGACTTTTTCCGCGTTCATCGGCTTGGCCAACTTCACCGTTCCGTTTCGCTTCAGCACGCCGTCTTCGAAGAGCGACTGCACGATCCCTTCGATGAAGAACGGATTGCCTTCGGTCTTTTCGATGATTAGCCGCTTGAGCGGAACGAGGTCAGCGCCGTCACCCGCGCGCGGCTCATCGCCGCGCTTGCTCTCTCCCGTAACGGAACGGGCGAGGGGCATTGAAAGCAGCGCGGACAGCATCTCCACGGCACTCTCCTTGCCCAGCGGGTCTAGGCGCAATTGAGTGTAGTAGGTCTTGCTATTCCACCTATGTGAATATTCGGGACGGTAATTCACCAGCAGCAAAAGCTTCGCGGTGCCAAGTGAGTCGGCGAGCAGATTCAGGAACTCCTGGGTCGCCTCATCGATCCAGTGCAAATCCTCGAAGATCACCATCAGCGGCTGGTTGAGCGACTCGCGCAGCGGAATGCGCTTGATCGCCTCTAGCGTCCGCCGCTTCTTCAACTGCCCGTCCATCTGCGCCAGCGGGTCGACGCTTTCAACGATGCCGAGCAAGGAAAATAGGTAGGGTCTCGTATCCTCAAGTGAAGGGTCGAGCATCGACAGCCTGCCGGCGACCTTTTCGCGGCGAGTTCGTTCATCGTCGCCACCTGCGATCTTGAAATAGCCCTGCAATAGATCGACCACCGGCAAATAGACCGACGCCTTGCCGTGCGAAATCGAAAACGTCTCCAGCACCATCCAGCCGGATTGCGAGGTGGCCTTGAATTCAAAGTACAGCCGCGACTATCCAACGCCCGGCTCGGCCATCGCTGCAACAATTTGACCGCGCCCCGACTTTGCCAGTTCGGCGGTGTGCTTGAGCGCATCCATCTCGCGCTCGCGCCCGACGAACTTCGTCAGCCCACACCCCGCCGAACGTTGCAGCCGCGTCCGCAGTGGCCCCAGCCCCGTCACCTCGTAAACATTGACCGGCTCGCTGACGCCTTTGACTCTGGTTGCGCCCAGCGGCTTCAGGATGAAATAGCCTTCGCAGAGCCTCCGGGTATT
>Ga0073928_10001772_pt1 | contig 40153 bp, 31 predicted proteins | sample PaiPotPPA55metaG_FD_76969 | JGI IMG/M metagenome (GOLD analysis project Ga0073928, IMG submission 76969) | Iron sulfur acid spring bacterial and archeal communities from Banff, Canada, to study Microbial Dark Matter (Phase II) - Paint Pots PPA... ... | reverse complement strand
CTTAGCCCTTTTTGGGCCGTTGTTTTGGCTCACCTCTTCGGTGTGTGCCGAGGTTGGTATAATCATATTGTCAGGTTGCTGTCTATCCAGCAGCCTGGCAATACCCATGGCATCTACCATGATCGACCCTGCGCGGGCCACCTATCCTGACAGGCTGCTTCGGAATCCGCCCCCCTCGCTCCACTACTCCATCAGTTTCTCCTACGCACCGGACGAACCGGAGCTCGTCCCTACCGAGTTCCCCCACCCCATTTCTCGTGTTATAATCAGCCCCGAATGACGACGACCATCGACGAGCTCGAGCGTTCTGTGAACCTCTATCGGGGACTGGTGGAGGTAAGCGCTCTGATCAATTCGATCACCGATTTCAACGAATTGCTTTCGGCAATTCTCGATGTGGCCGGGCGCGTCATGCACGCAGAAGCTAGCTCTCTTTTTCTAATCAATGAATTGACCAGTGACCTTGAGCTCACCATCGCTCGCGGACCGGTTGGCGATGCGCTCTCTCATCCGATCAAAATCCCGCGTGGCCGCGGGATCGCCAGTTGGGTTCGGGAAAATCGCCGCAGTGTGTTGGTGACCGACGCCTACCAAGATGAGCGCTTCTATCCTGAGCTCGATCGCAGCTCCGGCTTTGTGACTCGGTCCATCCTCTGCATCCCTCTGTTCCAACAAGAGACTGAGATCGGAGCTCTGCAGGTGTTGAATCCATTGGATAAACCGCATTTCGATCGTCTCGATCTGCAGGCATTTGAGGCCTACGGAAACCTGGTAGCGACTGCCATTGCTAAAATGCGGGCAATCGAGCGGGAGCGTGAACAGAAACAATTGGAAAAAGATCTGGCGTTGGCGACAGAGATTCAGCACTCGTTTTTGCCGGATGTCCTTCCTTCCACCGAGCTGCTGAGCGTTGCTTCTCACTATCGACCGGCCCGCAACATTGCGGGCGACTTTTATGATGTGTTCGAGCGCAATCCCGGAGAGTTTTACTTCGTCGTTGGTGACGTTGCTGGGAAAGGCGTTCCGGCAGCTTTGCTCATGGCCCAAGCGTTAAGCATGTTACGCCTCTTCGTTCATCCTGGTATGTCTCCGACCGATGCGCTCGCGCGATGGAACAACCGGCTTTGCGACCGCACCATCCACGGCATGTTCATTACCGCCATTCTCGGCAAGATCCTGCCCGAACAGCATCTCATCGAATTTGCGGTGGCCGGTCATTGCCCGCCTTGGTTACGGTTTGAGGATGGCACGGTGGAAGAACCGAGCATCTTAGCCGCACCACCGCTCGGTATTATTCGTAACCAAATCTACGAGCTGAACCAAATCCATTTATCGTCCGGGTCACATGCGGTCTTCTACACCGACGGGCTGATCGAGTCCTTTAATGCCGCGCGCAAACCGTTATCTGCCGAGCGCGTAAAAAAGGTCCTGGCCGAATCTGGCGCGGATTTGACAACCGCGGTTGCTGCTCTGATTAAGGCCGAGGCCGAGCATCGGGGAGAGGTTGCGCCTCACGACGATCTGACGATTTTGGCCATCGGTTTGAAATGAAGAAGCTTGAGTTCGCCAGTCACCCGGCCAATCTCGGGTTGGTTCGAATTTGCGTCCGGCAGTTTCTGCAAGAGCAGGGCTTCCCAGCACGGCAGGTTGATCTCATGGTTCTCGGTGTGGATGAGGCGTGCACAAATATTATCCGGCACGCCTATCATTTGGCGGAGGATAAACTCATCACGTTAACTTTGGAGACCTACGCTGGCGGCGTGCGGTTCAGGTTACGAGATTACGGTGATCGCGCCGAATCCGTTCAGGGACGACCATTGGACCATATACGACCGGGCGGCCTAGGACTGCATTTGATCCGGCATGCGTTTGATCAAGTTGATTATCAGCGCCGCAGCCGGGGAACCAACCTGGTCCTGACCAAGTTCAGAGCGAAAAATGGGGACACGCCGGAACTCGGCTCCAACGCCGCCGATCAACAATTGGCCTAGTGTCCTGTTCCATAAATAACCTGGCTTTCGTCCCGCGGCCGCGGGATCGGTTACGTATCCATTCAGATATCCGCCCTCCTCGCGTCCGGCAGCCGCCGGACCGGCGGCCCATTTTGATCGCAACGAAAGCCATGTTATTTATGGGACAGGACACTAGTTAGTTAGAATGCGTGTTACTCACAAAATCGCGAAGTTAGTCGACGGGTCCGCCTGGTTAAGCGCCGGCAATGCCTACCATCGTTGGCGGCATCCAATTAATCCTCAACAAATCCTCAGCGGGATAGATTCAGCCGGGCTTAAACGGATCCGGGATCGATTCGCGGTTCCTGGCGAGAGGACCCATTGGCCTAAGTATCTGGACGCGGACCGTTGGCTTCGCCTTAATATAAAGCGCGCACAAGAGCTGAGATTAACCGCTCGCCCACGCCCGTTGCGCATCCTCGATTTGGGCAGCGGAGCCGGCTATTTCCTCTTAGTGGCCCGGCACCTCGGGCATTCCGGCATCGGCATGGATATTCCCGATCCGGAAATGTATGCAGAACTCTTCCAACTTTTCGGATTGAAACGAGTGGTTTGGGAAATAAAAGCTTATGAGCCATTGCCAAATCTTGGGGACCGATTCGATATGGTCACGGCTTTCTCGATCTGTTTTAACGGCCACAAACGATCTGATCTATGGACTCCCAAGGAATGGGCGTTCTTTCTGGACGACTTGGAGAAGCGGTTTATCCGGCCAGGCGGCGAAATCTTCCTGGGAATGAATCCGGAGGAGGACGGGTCGTTTTATACACCGGCTTTGAGACAGTTCTTCATCCAGCGCGGCGCTCAGATCGATCGCGCCAAGGTCTGGATTCGGGGTGCTGGGTAGACGATGGTTGGGGCGGACTAGATCGAAGCCCATCAAGGTAGGGCGAGAATCTCGGCGCGCTGATGGTGTCCTTTTCTCTCATGTTTTGGCCGCGCCGGATTCGAGCCACGCCGCGCGGATTCAATTGTCCAGGACGTCGCAAATTTTGGTGACGCCAAACCAGTGAGGTGGTACCCGCATGGTGTGGCTCGAATCCGGCGCGGGAAAACGTTGGGAAGAAATTGTCAACAGCGCGCCGGGATCCTCGCCCTACCTTGATGGGCTTCGATCATGCTCAACCTGGTGTAATCTAATCTTTACGAACGAGCGTAAACTCTGTTTGATAAAGGAGTAAGGAAGCTTACGTCAAAAGCTCTCTTGTCCGTCATAAATGTCGACGCGCGCTAAAATCCTCATAGCCGATGATCAGCCCGAACTGTTGAGTGCGCTCTCATTTATCTGCTCGGCGGAAGGATACCACAGCACCACGGTCGACACTCCGGAAGCGGCGATTGCCGCACTGGGTAAAGCTGAGTTCGACCTGCTACTGATGGACATGAACTATCATCCAGACCGGACTTCAGGTCAGGATGGTCTCGACTTACTTCGGCGTGTTCAACAGATTGATCCCTCGCTCCCTGCCGTGGTTATGACTGCTTGGGGATCGATCCCGCTCGCAGTAGAAGCAGTTAAGGCCGGCGCCAGAGATTTTCTGCAAAAGCCGTGGGAAAACGAAAGGCTACTGTCCATCCTCAGAACGCAAATCCAGCTGCGTGCCGCTTTGAAAGGCCAAGAGCGTTTGGAAGCCGAAAACCGGGTTCTGCGGATCGCCCAGAATCCGATCTCTGATTTCGTGGCGTTTTCCGCGGCGATGCAAGAGGTGCAACGGATTATCGAACAGGTGGCGCCATCGGATGCGAACATCTTGATCACGGGCGAGAACGGCACCGGTAAAGGAGTTGTGGCCAGAATGCTGCACCGGCTTTCGAGCCGGCTCCAGCAGCCGTTGATCAGCGTCAACATGGGCGGGATCCCGGAGACGCTTTTCGAAAGCGAAATGTTCGGCCACGTAAAAGGGGCATTCACCGATGCCCGCTCCGATCGGGTTGGCCGATTCGAGCTTGCCGATGGCGGGACATTGTTCCTCGATGAAATCGCCAATTTAACCGGCTCACAGCAAGCCAAGATCTTGCGGGTTCTAGAGACCGGCGAATTCGAGCGAGTCGGTTCGTCCCGAACCCAGAAAGCGAACGCGCGCCTGCTTAGCGCTACTAATTCTGATCTGATCAAGGAAATCGAGGCGGGTAAGTTCCGCGAAGACCTCTATTTTCGGCTTAACACGATTCAGATTCATTTGCCGCCCCTGCGGGATCGCCGAGAGGATATCCCATCCCTAGTGAAGATCTTTCTCGACGAACTTGCCGTGCGGTACCGCAAAAAAATCCGCGAAGTATCGGCCAAAGCTTTGGAAGCGGTCCAGCAACATACCTGGCCCGGTAACGTACGAGAGCTGCGCCACGTCATGGAGCGAGCCGTGTTGTTATCACGCTCGGATGTCATCGAACCGGCAGACCTTGGGCTCCAGGCGACGCAGCAAAGTCGAGCAAATCTCCTTGAAGAGATGGATCTCGAATCCGTGGAAGCGCATCTGATTAGAAAGGCGCTCGATCGCCACGACGGGAATGCGATCACCGCCGCCAAAGCCCTCGGTCTAAGCCGCAGCGCGTTCTACCGTCGCCTGCAGAAGTACCATATCTCAGGGTGAGGGAAAGGAGTTCGGGAGTTCGGGAGTTCGGGAGAGGAAGGAACCAGCTCCCGCTAGTCCGTGTCTTTCGCCGGAAAAGCGGCTAATGCCCAGAATGGTAGGGCGAAAATCTCGGCGCGCTTTCGATGACTTTTCGCCCACGGATTGGCCGCGCCGGATTTGAGCCACGCCGCGGGTCTACCTCCTCGCTGATTTAGAAGCGATCGAAATTAGCGACCTTCGGATGTTGCAACGCACAGGGGCGTGGCTCAAATCCGGCGCGGTTGAGCTTGCGAGGTGGCGACCACTCAGCGCGCCGAGATTTTCGCCCTACTGACGTTGGGCATCACGGACATCTAGTCCCTACCGAAAACCGCTGGTCCGGTACCTTGTCTTGTGCTTTGGTATTTGTTTACGGCTTTTTAAACCGATGGCTGCGGAGAATATTCGGATTGTAGGAGCTCGCCAGCACAATCTTAAAGGAGTTAACGTTGAGTTTCCGCGAGAAAAACTGGTTGTCATAACCGGAATGAGCGGATCAGGGAAGTCCTCCCTGGCATTCGATACCCTCTATGCGGAGGGCCAACGCCGGTATGTAGAGAGCCTTTCCGCCTACGCCCGGCAATTCCTCGACAAGATGGAAAAACCGGATGTCGATTTTATCGAGGGTCTTTCTCCGGCGATCGCGATCGAACAACGAGGATCGGTGGCGAATCCGCGCTCAACCATCGCCACCACCACCGAGATTTACGATTATCTCCGGATTTTATTTTCGGCTATCGGTCAACCACATGATCCAGCGACCGGAGAGAAGGTTTTCAAGCAGACGCCTCAGCAGATCGTTGATCAAATTCTGACCTACCCGGAAGAGACGAAGTTTCTCGTGATCGCTCCGGTGGTCCGCCATGAGGTGGGAGAATTCCGCGATGTCTTAGAGAAGATTCGCCGGGAAGGCTTCGTCCGGGTTCGGGTAGACGGCGAGATTTTAGAACTCGCGCGCCCCGAACCCATTCGGATCGCTAAAGGCGTCCGGCATACCATCGAGATCGTCGTGGACCGGTTGATCTTGCGCGATGGAGTCCGGACGCGTTTGGCCGACTCCGTCGACACGTCTCTAAAATGGGGCGGCAACCGGATCGTAATCAGCCGGCAATTGCCCAACACGGAAAACTGGGAAGAAATCGCTTATTCCACCGAGTTCTGCAACCCGCGAACCGAGTTTATCTTGCCCGAACTCACTCCTAAGCATTTCTCGTTCAATAGCTTAGCGGGTGCTTGCCCGAATTGCCAGGGACTCGGTTCGGTCAGCTATTTCGATCCTGAACTGGTGATTCCTGACCCCAGCCGCACGCTGGCCGACGGCGCTGTGGCGCCATGGCGTAAATCGAGTAAGCGGATCCATGCGTATCATCAGGCGCTATTGAGCTCTTTGGTAGAGGCGTATCATGGCAACCTGGAATCGCCTTTCGCCGATCTCTCGCCCAAGTGTCAGGAGGCGGTTCTGTATGGAACGGGTGATCTTGCGATCCGATTTAAGATTGGCGCCCGGGATGTCGAGAAACCGTTCGAAGGTGTTTTGGTTCAGCTGGAGCAGCTTAAAAGAAATACCGAAAGCGAATTCACTCGCGCGCGCCTGAAAAGTTTCCAAGGAAGGCGTCGGTGTGATGCTTGTGATGGTGCTCGGTTACGCCCGGAGATCTTGGCGGTCACCATCGAAAATTCAAAGGGAACCGAGGCCAACATCCACCAGTTTTGCCAACTGACGATTGAGAACGCGTTAGTTTTCTTAGGGGAGATCGCTCTTTCAAAACATCAGAAACATGTCGCGGCTGAGGTTCTGCGGGAGATCAACGCGCGACTACGATTCCTGGCTGAGGTCGGCCTCGGATACCTAACTTTGAATCGGGAGAGCGGGACGCTATCCGGCGGCGAAGCCCAACGCATCCGGCTCGGCACCCAGATCGGTTCGGGCTTGGCCGGTGTGCTTTATGTATTAGACGAACCGAGCATCGGGTTGCATCAACGGGATAACGATCGTCTGATCCAAACCCTGAAACGGCTCCGGGATATGGGAAATACGGTCGTCGTGGTAGAGCATGATGAGGATACCATTCGAGCCGCCGATTACGTGATCGACCTCGGGCCGGGCGCCGGACCTCGTGGCGGACAAATCGTAGCGGCGGGTTCAGTCGCAGATATCGAAAGCAGCGACGAATCGCTCACCGGGCAATACCTGAAAGGTGCGTTGCAGATTCCTGTACCCCGATCACGAGTCATACCCCGCGGTTTGTTATACAATCGCGGAAGATTGCCGGACCCAGGGGCTGAAGGCTGGCTGACGGTGACCGGCGCCCGTGAGAACAACCTTCGCGATCTCACCGTCTCTTTTCCGATAGGATGTTTGGCTTGTGTCACCGGTGTGTCCGGGAGCGGCAAATCGACCTTGGTGGATGACATTCTTCGCCGGGCGTTGTTCCGCCATTTTTATCAATCCAAAGACAAGCCTGGGGCCCATGACCGGCTGCTCGGTCTCGACCAGGTCGACAAAGCGATCGTGATCGATCAGAGTCCCATCGGCCGCACTCCCCGCTCGAACGCGGCGACTTACTCTGGAGCGTTCGGCCCGATCCGCGAGCTATTTAGCCAGTTACCGGCAGCTCGGATCCGTGGCTACGATAGCGGCCGTTTCAGCTTTAATTTAAAAGGAGGCCGCTGCGAGAACTGCCAGGGCGACGGCGTGATCAAGATCGAGATGCACTTTCTGGCCGATGTCTACGTTGAGTGTGAGATCTGCCGCGGCGCCCGTTATAATCGCGAGACCTTGGAGATCACTTATCGGGGAAAGAATATTTCCGATATCTTGGCCATGTCGGTGGACGAGGCCGCCAGGTTCTTCCGCAATGTGCCGGCCATCTATGATCGATTGGCACCGCTGGTCGATGTCGGCCTTGGGTACCTTACCCTGGGCCAATCCGGTACTCAGCTTTCCGGCGGGGAAGCTCAACGAGTAAAATTAGCGGCGGAGCTCGCCAAAAAAGCGACCGGACGCACCATTTATATCTTGGACGAACCGACGACTGGTCTTCATTTTGCCGATATCCGGCAACTACTCGACGTCCTGCTCAAACTCCGCAATCAGGGAAATACCTTGATCATCATCGAGCATAACTTGGAGGTGATTAAGACGGCCGACTGGGTGATCGATCTCGGACCTGAGGGCGGCGTCGACGGCGGGCAAGTTGTGGCCCAAGGAACGCCGGAACAAATCGCCGAGATTGAAACCAGCCACACCGGACGGTATCTGCGGAGGATGTTCGAACCATGCGCCTCCTGACGTTGGTTCTCCTCGGCCTTATCCCCAACCTGGCGCTAGCCGATTTGTACGATCAAGCGGTACGCGCAGATCAGGAGGGGATCCCCGAGGTCAGTATCCAGAAGCTTCGTACCTATCTCGCCGGCGGCGACGCCGAACATGCAGCCGCAGCCAAGCTCCTGTTGGCCAAATGTCTGCTCAACACGAACCAGCCGGCAGCAGCTCTGAAAGTGTTGGATTCCGAAGCGTTAAGTTCGATCGAAGGCCGCAGGCTGAACGGCGAAGCATTGTTGCGTTCGGGTCGATGGGTGGAAGCCGAAGCGACCTGGTCCGAACTCTTAAATGAGCCGGATTTCGGCGGAAATGCCATCGAAGCTCGTCTGGGACTGGCGGAAGCGCAGCAGCAACTGGGCGCAACCCACGAAGCATTAAGAACGCTATCGCCCTTGATCAAAGACGAGAGGGTACCTGACGCGAGACCACTCTTAATGGCGGCAGAATTGAACCTGCATCTCTCTGATTATAAGGCCGCAGAAGCGCTCTTAGCCAAGGTCAGCCATCCGGACCGCCTGCAAAGTGTTCAAAAACTAGCCCTTTCCGGCCAACTATCCTTAGTCACCGGTGACCTGGACTCTGCGGAGAGAAGTTTTCGTCAGGTGTTAGCCTCCGAGACCGGTCAAGGGTCGCGGGTCGCCACCATCGCCCAACTGGGGTTAGCGAACGCTTACATCGAACGAAATGAGTACGAGGAAGCGGAATCGATTGTTGAAAAGATCATCGGCGAGCAACCGCAAAGCGAGAGCCTACCTGATCTTTTTCAAACCCTGTTTTCAATTTATCTTTTGGAACAAACGCCTGCACCGGCTGACCTGGTACGCTGGTCGCAGGAAGACCCGAAGCTGATCGGATCGGATCGGCCGGTCTTGGCTCAATTTTATTTAGGCAAGCTCGAGCTCAAGATCGGCTCGCATACCAATGGCCTGAACCTGCTGAAAGAGTTTATCGCCAAGCATGCTAAAAATCCGTTGACCGGGGCCGCCCTGATTGCCCTGGCCCAAGAACTGGATTTAGACGGGAATTTTGCTGAAACCGTTGAAATGGCTAATCAATGGTTAGCAACCAATACCCACGCTAGCGACGCCGATCGCACCGGCGTTCAAGAGATCCTGGCTGAAGCCTTGGTCCAGGGCAAGAGTTTCGGGGCGGCTTTTGATTTGTATCGCCAACTTGGTCAGGACCACACACCGAACCAGAGCCGTTTTCTGTACAACGCTGCTATTTGCGCGCTCCGGCAGGGTAACGAAACGCTATATCGCCAATGCATCGAAGCATTGGACCACCTGCCGGATTCCCAACCGGAGCGGGCGGCTCTCGAATTTGAAAGAGGCATGATGGAGGCCAAGACCGGCAGCGGCTCAGCGGAAAAAAGCTTGCACCAATTTCTGACCAGCTATCCGGCGGATTCGCATGCGCCCCGAGCTCATTTGGCCTTAGCTGAAATCGCGTTCACCGAGTCCCCTCCGGATCGCAACCGGTTACGGGCGGAACTAACTCAAGTTGTAAGCGATGACAGCACCACTCAAGAACAGAAAGCTCGGCTGGAGTTTTTTGCTGCCGCCGATGACAGCAGTCAGTCGATCGCCGCGGTCTCGCGACTGGCCCAAGACTTTCTTCAAAAGTACCCGCGCTCCCATTTCCGGCCGGAGATCCGAATCAAATTGGGAGAAGTCTATTTTCGCCAGAATGATTACCCGAATGCGCAAACCCAGTTCGAACTGGTGTCCGAAGAGGATCCGGATTCGCCTCTGCTGGAAACCGCTTTGTTCTTAGCCGGCGAAGCCGCTCGCAAGAGTATGAACTCGTCATCGATGGTTCATGCGGTGGAGCTCTTCGAGGAGGTTTACAAAATTAACGGTCCACTGCGATTCCGGGCCCGATTAGAGCAAGCGTTAACCAAGCGCCAGGCTTTGCAGGACAGGGAAGCCATTGTTCTCTTAAACGATCTTCTCAATCAAAATGTTCCCATCGACGTCCGCTGCGAAGCCATGGATGCGAAAGGCGACGCCGAATTCGCCTTAGGATCGAAAGAGGAATCCGAGTACAAAGAGGCGATCAAAACCTTTAATTCATTGGCCTCTTTGGAAGGGATCACTGCAGTCTGCCGGCAGAGCGCTTTGTATAAGAAGGCCAAATGTTACGAAAAAATTGGGCAATGGGATGATGCCTTAGCCGCATATTACGATGTCCTCAGCATCGACTATGGTGCGCCCAGCGAAATTTGGTATTTCCGGGCAGGGTTCGATGCCGCCCAGATTTTGGAGTCGAAACGGTCTTGGGCTTCCGCGGCTGCCATCTATCAAAAGCTGGCCGCCACCCCTAGCAGCCGGGCCGAAGAGGCGAAGAACCGACTTACTCGATTGCGGTTGGAACACTTTCTTTGGCCAGAATAAGGGAGCGCAACCGCGAATGGACGCGAATTGACGCCAAGACAGAGAGAATAGTCCAACCGCAGATGAACGCAGATATAAGCCGATAGATTGTCGACGCCCACCAATCACCTTTCACCTTTCACTGTCCCATTGCCACCCATCACCACTGCGCCTTTGCAAACTCCTGGCTCGCGTACGTCCTGGGCCGCCGGGTTCTGGACCTGGGTTCGCCGTAACGGTTTTGTTCTCGGGTTGTTTGGGGTGGTTGGCCTGGCTTTTCTTTTTCCGGAGCCAGGTTCGCGGCACGGATGGTTGCATCCTGAATTGATCAGCAATTTTGGCATCGCTTTGATTCTGTTTTTACAAGGGCTCTCGATGCCGCTCGAGAAGGTCAAACGCGGAGCGGGCAACTGGCAGCTCCACGTCATTATCCAGCTTTTCACGTTCGTGGTTTTTCCGATCGTTGGTCTCGGCTTTCAACTGCTGGTACCGCACATCTGGGTGAATGAACCCGCCGCGATTCAACAAGGTTTTCTTTATCTCTGCGTATTGCCTTCAACCGTATCGACTTCGGTGGTCTTGACCTCGGTTGCGCATGGGAATACCGCCGCGGCCATTTTAAGCGCCGCCTTTTCGAACATCGTCGGCGTGGTCCTGACTCCCTTATTGGTTAGCTTTCTGATGCAGGTTACGGGTCAATCCGGACCGATCGGGCCGCTCCTGATACAGATAACTTTGTTAACCCTGGTTCCGTTTGCTGGGGGAGTCGCGCTTCGCCACTTCATCCAATCTTGGATCGATGCCAGAAAAAGCTGGGTTAATCTGATCAGCAATTCGGTGATTCTGTTTATCGTCTACACCGCGTTCTGCGATTCCGTGATTGAACGAATCTGGGACAAATACGGCATCGCTCTGACGGTGGGAGTACTTGCCTGTGTCGCTCTGCTCTTCGGCATGATGTCCCTGCTCATTCATCTCGTGTCCTTAGCCGCGAAATTAAATCGCGAGGACGGTATCGCCGTCTACTTCTGTTCGGTTAAGAAAACCTTAGCTATGGGCGTCCCTCTGGCCATGCTGATCTTCGGTTCACGCACCGACCTCAGCCTGATTCTTTTACCCATCATGTTTTATCATCCGTTTCAGTTATTCGTGAACGGAGTTCTGGCGAATAGGTGGGCACGGGAGGTGTAGTTGGTGAGCGGTGAGGGGTGGCGACGGTGAAAGGTGATTGGTGAAAGGTGATTGGTGATTGGGTGACTGGTGATTGGGTGATTGGGTGACTGGCAGATCGGATGATTGAACGCGAAGCGGGCAAAGAAAATAGCCGAGGGCTTTAGCCCTGGGTAGATTGCGGAACATGAATCGTCCTGAAAGGGCGACCGAGAGTGATCCGACCGCGTGCAGTAAGAACGAAGTCTGTCGTCTTATCAGGAGGTTTCCGAATTAGCCGAATCTCATGACTATCCTCTTGACCGCTTCGCATTCAATCACCCGGTGACCAATCACCAATCACCAATCACCAATCACCAATCACCTTTCACCTCTCACCTTTCACCTCTCACCTTTCACCTCTCACCATCATCCCGCACCTCACCAACAATCCCCCCGCAGGCCTGCAGCATCTCTGGCATTTCGCGCGGGGAAACAACGACTGGACCACCCTTGGTCTGGAGATAAATCGCCTTTTGTAAGGTGGTACAGGCGACCTGGAATTGTTCCTGGCGCCGGCGAGGCCGATCGCCTGGGGTTTCGGGTGGACGCGTCACAATGGCTCGATATCGCCCATGAAAACCGAAAGGTCCATAAGCGCCGATTGCTTGAAACGCAAAGGCGCGCCGAAGCGGCTGCCGTTTCATCGCGATTTCATCTACCCCGGACAACTCATACCTTTTGTTCCCTCCTAACCGCGGCACGATTATCAAGGTCGTTCCTTCCACCCGATATTCCCGAGTTGAGATCGCCCAACAGATAATCACCAGGAGCGCCCAGATTGCAGCCAGGACATAAAAAAGAAGCGCCAAGGGCAAGGCGTGCCTAAAACCCATCCAAAGAAACAGAACTAGCGGAGCAAACATCCCCACTGTGATCACGTTCGCCCAAAAACTAAGCGGAGCCGGCCGAAAGCGCATTCCCAATGCCTTAGCAGTAACGACCTAGCGTGCAACCTAAAGATCGGCGGCACAGATGGCAGCTTATGGTGGTGATGACGGCTCGTTCGGGGTGGCGCAGAAGTAATCAGTAATCAGTAGGTCAGTAATCAGTAACGGCGAAGCATGAACATGGCGCGTGACTGGAGCCCATCAGGTAGGGCGAAAAATCTCGGCGCGGCGAGTGGTCGCCACCTCGCAAACTCAATCGCGCCGGATTTGAGCCACGCCGTGCGCGTTGCAACATCCAAGGGTCGCTAGTTTCGATCGCTTCCAACCCAACGAGGTGGTAAACCCGCGGCGTGGCTCAAATCCGGCGCGGCAAACCCCGTGGGCGAAAACTCATCAAAAGCGCGCCGAGATTTTCGCCCTACCGACGTTGGGCATCCCACACCCTACCGATCACTCTCGAACCACCCCCTCGATCTCACCCCCACCCCTCCCGCGCCACGTTTTCATGGTTGTTCCCGTGAGCCAAAAATACCAGACTGACCTGCCCGACGTAGCCTACCGAGTCTAAGACGAGGGGCGAAGTCGGGTCGCTCACACGGAGACGTAGAAAACCAGCAGCTAGAACAGAACCCATGAAATTGCTTGACCTCATCCTTGGTCGTCCGCTGGCTTCCAGCGAAGATCAGCAAGAACGAGTTGGCTCAATCTCAGGTGTTTCAGTATTCGGCCTGGATGCGCTGAGCTCCGCGGCTTACGGACCGGAAGCGGCCCTCACCGTATTGATTCCGTTAGGGGCAGCAGGCCTCGGCTTCGGCCTGCCCATCACGATCGCTGTTTCCGTAATTTTGGCCATCGTCTATGTGAGTTACCGGCAAACGATCGCGGCCTATCCTGGCGGCGCCGGTTCTTACACCGTCGCCAAAGAGAATCTTGGTAATCAAGCAGGTTTATTGGCCGCGGTCGCGTTAATGATCGACTACACCTTGAACGTCGCCGTTGGCATCTCGGCCGGGATCGGCGCGCTGGTTTCTGCAGTACCGGGGCTGCAACCTTATACTCTACTGCTTTGTTTAGCGGTGTTGGCCTTGCTGGCCTTCATGAACCTACGCGGGTTACGTGAGTCCGGACTCGCATTTATGCCACCGACTTATCTGTTTGTCGGCTGCTTGGGAATCGTGATCGTAATCGGCGTATTCAGGGCGATCACCAGCGGGCAAAACCCTCAGGCAGTCATCGCGCCACCTCCAGCCCCAATAGCGCAGGAACCGTTTACTCTTTGGCTTTTCCTGAAAGCGTTTGCCGCCGGTTGCACCGCCATGACCGGTGTGGAAGCGGTCAGCAACGGCGTACTAGCTTTCCGGGAACCGGTGGTGGCGTCAGCCAGGAAAACACTGACTCTCATCGTCGCCATCCTGATCCTGCTCCTAATCGGCGTGGCTTATTTGGTCCAGGTCTATCACATTAACGCGACCGACCCGGGCTCGAACCAATATCAAAGTGTTCTTTCGATGATTACCCAAGCGGTGGCCGGTCGCGGCGTTTTTTATTACGTAACCATGGCCGCCGTTCTGTTAGTGCTGTGCCTTTCCGCTAACACTTCTTTTGCTGATTTCCCTCGAGTCTGCCGCACCATCGCTCAAGACGGGTATCTCCCCTATTCTTTCATCGTCCGTGGCCGGCGTTTAGTCTTCACCGAAGGAGTGATTTTGCTCACCGTCTTGTCCGCCATTTTGTTGATCGTGTTCAACGGCGTTACCGACCGGTTAATCCCGCTATTCGCAGTGGGAGCATTTCTGGCTTTTACCCTCTCACAAGCAGGGATGGTGATGCATTGGCTGAGAAAGAAGCCGGGGGTTAGTGGCAATGTGGTTCTCAATGCGACTGGCGCGGTGGCCACCGGCATCACCTTCTTCATCGTGATGGTTACGAAGTTCCATGAAGGCGCTTGGCTGGTTCTCCTGGTTCTACCGGGGCTATACCTCTTCATGTCACTGATTCACCATCATTACACGAAGATCGGGGAGGAACTCGAACTTACCGGTCCCATCGAATTGCAACAACCACGGCCGATGATTGCGGTGATTCCGATGATGAACCTGAATTGCTTGGCGGAAAAGGCGCTGCAAATCGCTTACAGTTTGTCAGAAGAAGTCAGCGTTGTTCATATCGAACGCGAGGGTAGCCAGCGAGATTTCCGAGAAGAATGGGACCAGCAAGTACAGCCGGCGATCAGCCGAGCAAACTTGCCATTGCCGAAGTTGGCTGTTATCGAGTCACCCTTCCGCCATGTGGTCGCTCCCACGCTGGATTACATATGGAAGCTGGAAAAAGATAACCCAGATCGGACGATCGCCGTCCTAATTCCGCAGCTCATCGAGTCCCATTGGTACTACAGCTTTTTGCATAACCAACGTGCTGCTATTCTCCGAACCGTCCTTCTCCTAAAGGGTCTTAATCGTATCGTGATCGTGAATGTCCCCTGGCATATCCAAGGCCGAGAACACATCCGCCTGGCGACCAAGAACCTCTGGGAAAAGGCGCCGTGCTGGATGGACAATTAGTGGCGCGCCAGGGGCGTAAGCGTTTTGCACGCCCATGATGGTAGGGCGAAAAACTCGGCGCGCCGAAGGGTTGCTTCGGTTGAATCGCTTTCTCGCGCCGGTTTTGAGCCACGACTCCTGATTTGTTTCTGCCTAATGTCGTCCGCGTACGAAAAACATGTTCGTGATGATGGCGGAACCGATCGGCCAAACGTTGGGCCAAAACAATTCAGGGGTCGCGGCTCAAAACCGGCGCGATCGGATCCTTTTCAAGAGAATCCGTCGTGGGCGCGCCGAGTTTTTCGCCCTACCATTATGGGCGCGCTCAAACCATGGTTCCAAACTGATTACTGAACAGTGACTACTGATTACTCCCGGGCCACCCCGCAAAGCTCGTTAATCACTCACCCGCGCGCCACTACTGTGCCACCTCAGCGACTACACTGCCGTCGGTGCTGAATTTCTTGCCTAACGACTCTTCGGTGCCGAGCAAAACGGTAACACCGTAATCGTCGAGTTGGTTTATTTGGCGAAGACTCAGCAAGACCTTCAGCGACTGGTTAAACTGAACGGTCGCATCTGCGGTTTTACCTTGCTGTAACAAGATCTTACCGGCTTGAAGATAACCGTTCGCTAAGAACTCTTGCCAAGAAATGTTGTGGGTATTGGTCTCGACCAGGCGTTCAAAGATATCGCAACTAACTTTGTAATACCCCAGCGCTTCTTGACCTTTGTCCGAAACCCCGGTGGCCTCCGCCATCCGCTGAAAAGTCAGGGCTAACTCTTGCCGGCGAACTGGACTCGTTTCATCCCGCGAAACCAAGGATTCAGAGATCTGCAGACATTTCTGATAACAAGCTTTCGCCTTCGTCAGGTTGCCATCGGCTTTGAACAGATCGCCGGCTCGTCCAAGGCAGTCTGCCAAGTCTTGCTGGAAAACCGCGTTTCCGGGCTCGGCCGACACCAAATTTTCGCAGATCTGCTGGCTCTGCGAGTAAGCTTGGAGAGCAGCAGGCGTTTTATCGAGATCCGCTAGAACGCTCCCGAAATTTTGTAAGGAAACCGACAATTGGCGCTGGAACTTCTTCTCGTTAGCATCCTGGCCGACTAGCTGTTGTGAAATCTCCACCGCTTTCTGTAGCTTCGGCAACGCCAGGTCAGCTTGTCCTTCTTCCCGAAGAACACCGCCGACGCTCTCGTAAGCCACGGACAGATCGTACCGGAGACCACTGTCACTCGGACTACGATGAACCAGAGTTTCCACCCGGGCTAACTCCTGTTCATAGTAGGTTTGGGCATCCGCCATTTTCCCTTGCGCCTCAAATACATAGGCGATGCGTTCCTGGCAGACGGCTAAATCTTTCTCTTCCGCCAGATCACCGGGATTCAGATCCGCCAATTTCCGGTCAGCTGCCAACTGATCCGCGTAATCACGAACCGCACGGTCCAGATCGCCGGCCTTGACTTCCAGATCGCCGAGTTGATTGCAAATCTGGCGTACTCGGATCCAGGCCTCCGGATTCTGTGAATCGCGATCCGCCAAGCCGCGCAAAATATCGCGCGCTTGCTCGAATGGAACCCGTGCTCCCACCCAATCCTTTTTCGCCATGAAAGTTGAGCCGAGCTTAACCAAGACTTTGATCCACTCGCTCTTGGGGGCCTCATCAGCCGGCTTGGCCGAAGCGAGCTTTTGCCAGAGTTCAGCCGCCCGTTGGTAATTTTCCATTGCGTCGCTGATCTTCCCTTGAGTCGAGAAGATATTTCCCATCTTCAGGAGGTTTTGCGCCCACTCGGCAGCCCATTCGTCTTTGGCCGGTTGCTGTTGAGCCAGACGCTCGAGAAGTCGGCAAGCTTCCTGGTAGGCGGTAATGGCTCCGTCGAGGTTGTTGTCATCCGCCAATAGATCGCCTGAATCGTTCAGCGCGGCGACTCGAAGGGTTTCAACTGAAGAATCCTTATCACTGCTCCCGGTCTTCGTGTCGTAGGCTTCGATCGCCTTGAGCGAAGGCTCCAACAAATCGGCGCGCCGGACAGGTTTTAGCTTTTCGCCGAGATCGCTCACAATCTCATGCATCAGCTGCTCGGACTGAAGGCGTGCGTCCAGTGACTCCCGTGCTGTTCTCTCCGCCGCCGCCACTGTCTCTCGAGCGTCTTTCTCCGCAGTCGCTTTCTCAGTGCGAGCCTCCGCCAGATTGGTTTGCGAGTGCTGAAAACGCGAGAAAGAGACCGTGCCAAAGGTGACCGCCGTCGCTAGGGTTGCGGCGCTCACAAAGGCTGTCAGGGCCACCCCTCGCCGTTCCCGACGCCACTTCGCTCTCACTTCCGCCAGCCATTCGTTGATGTACGATAAAATGTCTCGGCTGGCCGTGGTGCCAAACCGGCTGAAGAAGTGATCCGGCTCGAGCAGAGCGCTCCCTTTCGGAAAGGCAGGCTGTCCGGCTCCTAGCGGGAACCGTTGCCCCAGCCGAAGGCGGAGCAGACGCTCGAAAGTCGCTTCAAATTGATCGTAGTCGCGGTAAGAATTGATGCTGGTAGTGAAGTTGTTCTCCCACTCGAACTCGCGTTGGTCCGCCTTACCAAGCAGAAGATCCACCGCCTTGGACGGCGAGACCATCTGGTTGATCGGAGAACTCGACGCAGCCGCCTCGCTCTCCGTATGGACGAACACCAAGAAATCAGGAATTTTACCCGTTACTTCGGCCGGAAGGGCATGACCTAAATCCTCTGGAATTCCTGGTTCGCGCCGTTCGCCACCCCAGACGCAAGAGGATCGCCGTAAGACACAGGCCACCAAATCAAACTGTCGCGCTGAGGGGAACTTGCTGTTTTCCGTCCATCGGCTGGACCAAAGCCAAAGCTCTAGTTCAACTTGTGGTTTGAAATCCACTTCGACACGAGCCATCGATTGGCCGGCTCGTTCGCACTCCAAATCGGCATCATCTGGCGCACAGATTAGGACCCGATACTTTGCCATTAGGCCACACCATCAAAATCTGGGTGTGTAGAGCAACTATTTTTTTATAAACCGATAAAATATTGCGCCGCAGCACGCCGAACTGCGTGATTTTCGACACGGCACTGCCCGTAAACTGGCAAAAAGCCATTTTTAGGCCAGTTCTTATAGGATCAATGACGGCCGGTTCGCTTCTGCCTCCTTAACCTCACGCGAACCAACCGAACTACCGCACTCCGTACAAAGATAGTCGAAAATCTCGCGGTCAGGCAAAACCAGTAACAACCGTTCTCTGACCGGTCGCGCGATTTTGCACTTCTGGCAATACAACGATGATGCTCGGAGCGTCTTGAATTGGTTCTTTATAGGCCGGGTCACGACTCCGTGAACCTGCGCCGGATCGCCGGAATCGTCAATGCCCGCCGGTTGCCAATCGTCGTCGTTGTCGTCCTCGTCCTCGTCCTCGTCCTCGAAGGGCGAGCGGCATCCACCGCCTCAAAGCCGCGACGAACCCCTGACTGGGAGGGTGCTGGTCCCAAGCAGCCGCAGAACGCCCCGCCGACCAGGGGTTCATCGGGGCGTCGAGGCGAATGGCGGCCGCCGCTCGCCCTTCGAGGACGAGGACGAGGACGAGGACGAGGACGACGGGGACAACAACGACGAAGGACGAGGACGATCGCCGGAGGCTTATTGAAGCAACAGCACAATCAAAACGCCCCAAACCGTGAGCAAGGTATTGCCGACCGCGAAACAAACCGAAAATCCGAGGGCTGGTATCCGGCTTTGAGCGGCGTCCTGGATAGCGGCCAGTGCCGCCGTGGTGGCTCTGGCTCCGGCACACGCGCCTAACAACACTCCGGGATGCATTTTGAAAATGTACTTACCGACGAGGAGAGACAAATACATCGGGAGGATGGTAACGATGGCGCCGGCCAGAAACAGCAACAGGCCGGCATCCATCAGCCCCTTAATAAAGAGCGGGCCTGCCTGCAGCCCAACCACTGCCACGAACATGGTTAACCCAAGATTGTTGAATACCCATAGTCCAGCGCCGGGGATATTCCCAAAACTCGGATGGACCGAGCGCAACCACCCGAAAACCAGCCCCGCCACCAAGGTCCCACCGCTGGTACTCAGGTTGATCGGAATTCCGTTCACGCTCACTCCCAGCAACCCAAGGAGCGCCCCAAGGAAGATCCCGATCCCCACCAGCACCATGTCGCTGACATGACTTGGCCGGATTGGATACCCGATCGATCTTGCCGTCCGTTCGACGTCCCGTTGGTTGCCACTGATCTTTAGTACATCTCCTTTGGCAATCTTAATGCCACTATTAAAGGGCAACTCGTTACCTCCACGGGATAGCTCTCGTATGAAAACGCCTCGTGACCCCTGGTCGGTCCTCCCCATCTCCGCCAATTCGCCCAGCGTCTTACCCGCGAGGCGCCGGTTGGTCACCATCACATCGAGAGTTTCATCGGGATAGTCCAGCAACTGCGGATCCGATACCTCGACGCCGAAAAGGTTAGCGTCTTCGATTAACGTTTCCGTCCGCGACGCAATCGCCAGAATATCCCCCGCCTGGATTTTGGTCTGCCCGGTACACTCGATGATTTTATGGTCCCGCCGTAACCGCTCGACGAACAATCGCTGATTCGGTAACCGGCTCTCGAATTCGCGAATGGTCTGCTCCTGAAAGTCAGGGCCGCTAATGCGGTAAGCCCGGACGTCGATCAAATGGTAGGCCGAATGCACTGACGGATCGGGCTCGTCTCCGCCGAATTCGGATTCGAGCTTACGGCAGGCGACGGCTAGATCGACACCGAGTATTTTTGGGCCGAGCGCCGCTAAGAACCAGGCCACGCCAGCCGTCCCAAAGATGTAGGTGACGGCAAATGCAATCGACATTTCATTGATCGATCGCTGTTTAATCTCGGAAGCCAGCGCCAATTGGTTAATCGCGTCTGCACCTACCCCCAGAACCGCAGAAACGGTGCAAGCACCTCCAAACACGCCGGCTCCGTACCCGGCATTGAAACGGAACAACTTCCCGACCAGGACCGCTACCCCGAGACAGAAGAGGCAAACGACTACCGCGAAAACGGCTTGAGGAATCCCGTCCTTACGTAAGCCTCGGAAGAATTGTGGGCCGACCCCATAGCCCACCGCGAAAAGAAAGAGCAAGAAGAAGACCGATTTCAGCCCGGAGGATACCGGGATATCGAGTTGACCGATGATCAATGCCGTGATCAAAACACCGGTCACACTACCCAGGGTAAAGCCCACGATTTTCAGCCGGCCCAACAAGAAACCGAGCGAAACCGTAAGATAAATCGCGAGCTCAGGATGAACTCGAAGGGCGTCGATGAGGAAATGCACAATTGCCTATGGCCCTTACAGAGCCGCCAGCGGAGAGCAACCAAGATTTGCGGTCGAGCCAAGCCGCAAAAGACTTAACCGCGAATGGACACGAATAGACGCGAATAAAAACCTTTAACCGCAGATGGACCAGCCGTCGTCCCGCAGACGCGGGACTATGGCGGGCAGGCACAGATGAACGCAGATAGGTTAGAGGTGTCCGCCGGCGCCGGGCGAGGGGAAACGGGGGTCGGGCGCTGAGCTATTCGCGGACGATGTGGATCTGCTCTTCCTTAGCGGACTGGGTTGGAGAGTTTCTTGTGTCGATGGCGTTGGCTTTTTTTGCGCTTTTATCTGCGTCGATCTGTGCCTGCCCGCCATAGTCCCGCGTCTGCGGGACGACGGCTGGTCCATCTGCGGTTGAGGTTCCGGTTTTTGGTTCGCGTCTATTCGTGTCCATTCGCGGTTAAGTCTTTTGCGGCTTGGCTATCGGCTATTCGCGAAGGGCCTCTTTCTTCGGGCGAAAGGTCCGCTTACTGCTTGAGAAGCGAATAGCTTGGAAATGAACTCGTAACTTGCGAATCATCTTCGCAGGCCGGACTTTATTGCGGCAACTGAAAATTAAACCTGGAATCTGCATCATGACTGATCCAATCAAACCAGATCCGCTGCAGGATGAGCTGCACGCTCCCCGAAACAGCGAACCAAGACGAGACGGAGCAAGCGCGCTGGACTACGTCAAGAGCGAAAATGGTCCCTGGCTTCCGATCGTCATCGGAGGATCCGCTCTCCTGATCGCCGCGGGCTACTTCTTAGGACGCTACTACGTGCAACTCCACGCTCGGACACCAACCGACCGTTTTCTTAACGATCTCGAAGATTGGGTCGACGAACGAAGCGCCGGATTACCTAAGACAGTTCGTGACAAAATCGGCGCCACCGTCGGCTTCTTAAGCACCTCCGTCCGCAACACGCCGATTAACCAAATTGTTTCTCGCTTACAAAACAAACCCCGTCGACTGTTCGACCTCTTCTAATGAATCAAGAAACTACTTCTACCGTCGCCTCGGAGTTCTCGGCTGAAAATGTGGATCGTTTCTTTGGCCGCCTGGATGAAAAGGTCCGTCAATCGCCGCGCGAAGCCGTCCTCATCGCGTTCCTGGCTGGAGCTTTATTGCAGGTCTTTGCGATCCGCCATCTCGTGTTGACCGCGGCTCGCATTATTCTGTGGTTAGCAACACCTATCCTCTTTGTCCTAACGGCTTGGAGACTGTTTCAACTGGGTAACTCCGATGGGAACCTAGGCCGATTCTTTGGATTCAAGCGGTAACCAGAAGCCGCCATCAGGGAAAGAACGGCGCCCCGCGGTCGCGGGGCGCTCAGTGAATCCTCTGCATCCGCGGTTCTTAGCCGGATTTATCGTGGGCCTACCGCTGGCAGCGACACCGGCGCCAGCTCAATTCTGTTACGCCGCTAACGGTGGCGGAAGCAACAATGTTTCCGCATACCAGATTGGTTCCGGAGGCGGGCTCGTATCGATCCCCGGCTCACCATTTGCCGGCGGTAACCTACCTGCCGCCATCGCGGTACATCCACAAGGTCAATTCGTTTACGTTGTCAACGAAGGTGGCAACAATGTTTCCGGGTATCGCATCGGCCGGAATGGCGCCTTAACACCAGTCGCTGGTTCGCCGTTCGCCACCGGGGTTGATCCTCATGACATCGCCATTCATCCATCGGGCCGATTTGCTTACGTTGCCAGCGCGTCGGATAACGCAGTCTGCGCTTATGAAATCGCTTCCAACGGCGCTCTCCGTCCTATCAATCCTTTCGGCACCGGAGGTTTTCCGCACGCGGTCGCATTGAGCCCTGATGGTAAGTTCGCCTACGTCGCGAATCAGGCCACCGACAACATCTCCGGATACAGCATCGACTCAAACGGTGATCTCGCTGCGGTTGCCGGTTCACCATACCCGGCCGGGATCGGACCGTTCTCGATCTGTGTGGACGCGACCTCTAAATTTGTTTACACCGTGAACGAGGGCGAGGATAGCGTCTCCGCGTATACTATCGGCCCCGGTGGACAGCTGAAGCCGGTCCCCGGCTCGCCATTTCCAACAGGAAGCGACCCCGTGAAGATCGTAACCGATCGCCACTCCAAATTCGCTTACGTCGCCAACATGGTCGCCAACAATGTTTCCGCCTATCGCATCGAGGAAAACGGCGCGCTGACGCCGATTCCCGGCTCCCCGTTTTGCCAGCGGTCGAGAGACTTATTCTATCGCGATTGATTCGGCCGCAAGATTCGCCTATGTGGCCAGCCGGTTTGATAAGAACATCTCAGCTTACCAGATCGGTAACGACGGCGCTTTGACTCCGCTGAAAGGCTCACCGTTCGCCGCCGGAGTCGGACCTAACTCAGTAGCCTGTTGCCCAACGCCGTGAACGCCCAGATATCTGGCCGATCTCCTCAACGAGGCGATTGTCTTAAAGGGACCGGTCGACACATTCCGTGCTGATCGGATGGAGCCCATAGTGGTAGGGCAAAAATGGTAGGGCGACGAAAACACTTACCGGTGATCCAGAGCGCCCCGGCGAAGTTCCTCAACTGTCCTCAACTGATTACTGACCCACTGATCACTGATTACTTTCGGACCACCTCCAAAACTCGTCACTTACCCCAACCGCACCACCATCACGGCGGCCCGCACATGAATTTGTTTGAATCTCGTAGAAAATCCTCCATAACCCTTGTCTCGACTCTTCAATTCTAGATGAACTCCGAAGCGGTGGCACCCCCCCGACCCGAAAAGGAAATGCGTCGCCGAGCACTGCGCCTACCCCGAGAGATCGGGATTCTGGGCGCATTGGTCCTGATGCTACTCATCCTGGCTATCTGTATCCCCCAATTCCGAGACATCCAGAACATCACCAATATCACGCGGAATTTCTCGTTTGTTGGGATCGTCGCCATGGGCATGACCTGCGTCATCCTAACCGGCGGCATTGATCTGTCGGTTGGATCGGTCTGGGGGATGACCGCTGTTGTCGTCGCCTATCTCTTAACCCATGGATGGCCCGTGCTACTTGCCATTCTCATCAGTCTGCTGGCCGCGGCCGGGATAGGGCTGATGAACGGGCTGTGCATCACCCGGCTTAAGATGTCGCCCTTCGTGCCCACCCTGGCGACGCTCGCTATCGCCAGAAGCTTCGCGCTTATCATCACGCACGGACGGCCTATTTCGATTTTCGGGGGTGAGTATCAATCCTTTCTCTGGATCGGCGGCGGCGACATTTTCGGGATTCCGAATCCTTTCATTATCTTTTGCATCGTCGGCGTTTTCTTCTGGATACTTCTCTCACGCACGGTCTGGGGCCGATATGTTTATGCAGTGGGCGGTAATGAAAGAGCCGCGAGATTGACCGGACTCAGGGTCGATCGTCTGAAGATCATTGTTTACATCTTGTCCGCCCTGGTCGCGGGTATCGCCGGCCTCACTCAATATAGCTATCTATCCAGTGTAACCGCCGATTTAGGGACCGGAAACGAACTCGCGGTAATCGCGGCCACCGTGATCGGCGGCGCTAATTTGGCCGGCGGTGAAGGGACGATTCTAGGCACCGTGATCGGTGCGATAATTCTTGAAGTATTGCGAAATGGTTTGCTGCTCTTCGGCATCGACCCGTACTGGCAGGGCGTGTTTGTGGGAGCAGTGATCATCCTCGCAGTATCGATCGACTATTTTCGGAAGCTCTTACGCCATGATTAGGAGTTTTCGAACCGGGTAAAGCCGCTAAATCAGCGGCTGGTGGCGGCTCCCACCACAACCAAGTTGTCCCCAAACTACCAATTATGAGAAACCAAAGATTGTTTCTTCTGACCAGCGTAGCGGCTTGCTCGCTCGCTTTGCCGACCGGTGCGCACGCTGCCGGAAAACAGAAGACGTTCGCGATTGTTCCTAAGTCGATCAGCATCTCTTTCTACAACGATGTGGAAAAAGGGTGCAAAGAAGAAGGCGCTAAGCTGGGTGTGAACGTTATTTATACGGGTCCTGATACCGCCGATGCCGCCAAACAGGTGCAGGTTTTACAAGACCTGGTTAGCCGGGGTGTCGATGGCTTTGCGGTTGCCCCCATGGATGGCGACGCGGTGATCGGAGTAATCGAATCCGCCATCAAGAAAGGGATCAAGGTTATCACTTTCGACGCCGATTCGCCCAAGTCCCAACGGGTCTGCTTTGTCGGTACCAACAATGAACAGGCTGGTTACGAAGGCGGAAAAGCTTTCGCGACTGACTTGCCGAAAGGCAAGTTTGCGGTTATTACCGGCGGCCTGGCCTCGGTAAACCACAACCAGCGCGGTGATGGATTCCGTAAAGCCCTCAAGGAGTCCGGGCACGACTACGTCGAAATCCCCGGTTCACCGTTCCCCTGTAACGATGACGCCGCCAAATCGATCCAGATTATCCAAGATACGTTGACCCGGTACCCTGACCTGGACGGGTTCTTCTTCTCCGGTGGCTGGCCTCTCTTCGGCGCTCCAGAAGCTTATCTTCGCGCCATGGGCAAACATCTCGACGACATCAAAACCGGGAAGTTCGTCGTGATCTCCTTCGATACCTTGCCCGAAGAGCTCAAGATTCTGAAACAGGGCGCTTGCAATGGCCTAATCGGCCAACGGCCCTATGCCATGGGCGTTAAAAGCGTGGACATCCTGAACGATCTAACCGAAGGGAAGACGGTCCCCGCGGTAGTTGATACCGGCGTCGACGTCGTGACTTCGGCAAATGTCGATCAGTTCTTGAAGTAACCAATTCGGTAGGCGGAAAGCCCCTACTTTCCGCCTACTAAATCGTCCTCGTCCTCGTCCTCGTCCTCGAAAAACGCACTGCGACCGAAGTTGTCCGTTTATCGAGGTCAGAAGCAGGGTCCTTGGCGTGCCGTCTGGTACGCGGCATCCTGGATGGCTTCACACCCCGGGGGAGTTTCGAGGACGAGGACGAAGGACGAGGACGAGGACGAAAAAATCCTCACGATCCCATGCGGGCCAGGGAACGGCGCCGCGGTTCGCCTAATAACTTTTCACCGTCAATCCAAGCGGGGACGTGATCCCTCCCGCAACCCCTTCGGCGCGATGTTCGACCAGGCGATGTTCAACGCGTTGCGCACTGCGGCTTCATCGGCCGTTTCCAATTGCACATTTGTCGATCCGCGCCGGCCCCATCCGCCCGGTACCGGCGTAAAGATCGCCGGTGCGCGCTCCGTCAGCAGCTTTTGCTGGTCCGGCGTTAATTTTACGACGCCTCGGTTTTGCTTGGGCCAGAGGGTGGCGAAGATCCGGTTACGCACTCGAAAATCGGGGTGGTTCATGTGTTCACCCTCGCTGGCCTCGGGAAAGCTCAGAGCGATCCGCCGGTATTCATCCGCACTCATTTGTTTTAATCCGGTGGAGCGGCCTTGCTGGCAAGGCCGGATCCAAGTCAGTTCTTCATCGGGACCGGAATCGGATTGCCACTCCAATTCTGTCCCACCCAATCATAGTTGGGGTCATTAACCGCTGTGATTTTCCGAACGTCCCCGGCTAAGAAATTGAGATAATAAGCGTTAGTTCCAGGCGCTTTGACCACGGGATGATAACCTTCGTGCACCAGAACTAATTCACCGTCCTGCACCGGAATCGCGACATCGAGCTCCGTATCCCGAGTATAGATGCGTTGAATAGCAAAACCGTTAGCCGGTTTGCGGCGGCAGATAGTAAATATCACTGAGCTCATCGAAAACCGAACTGCGTGAAAAGGTAAATGCTTCGTTCCCGAAAGCGCAGAAGCCTTCACCGCTCAACGGCACTACCACAATCTCGGAGTACCCGGTGCTGAAATGCTGGGTGTGACCTTTCTCCAAGGCGAGAACCCGGAACGAAAGATAACGCCACTCCGCTTCCTTCGGGGTGACGTCAATTCTAAAAGGATGCGAATTATCGGGCCGATAATGGCGTTTCACGGCTGAATCTCCGAGACTTTAACCGGACGATTCTCTTTCCAACTGCGGGTCACCGCGATCGCCAAACGCAAGGTTTCCAAAGCGTCTTCCGCACTCGGAGACGGTTTTCGTCCTGCTCTTAAGGCCTCAAAGAGCGCCTGCAACTCTAGCCGATAAGCGGCCTCGAAACGGTCGGGGAAATTCTCGTAATGATCGTACCGTGCGCCGAACTCTCGGGACAACGTCATCGGCGTTTTCTGGGGCGCTTCAACCACAACCTTAGCATCAGCGCCTGCCACTTCGGTCCGGATGTCATAACCCCAATTTGAGCGCCGGGACATTTCCGCAACCCCTAATGCTCCATTCTTAAATTTCAGCATGATGACCGCCGTATCGCAGTCCTGGGCTTGGGCGAACCGGTCGTCGATCAACACGGAGCCCCAGGCGGACACCTCTTCGACCTCGCCCACCAAAAAACGGGCCAGATCGAGATCGTGAACCGCCATATCAAGAAACGAACCGCCGCTTTGGAGCAGAAACTTGAGCGGCGGCGGATAGGTATCACGGCTTAAAGCCCGAAAGGTTTCGATGCGGCCAAGCTCTCCCTGATCAATCCGCTTCTTGGCCTCCGCGTATCCCGGGTCATAACGACGCATGAACCCGAGTTGCACAAAAGCGTTCTTCTGTTGGATTAATTCGACGACTCGCTTCGTCTCAGCCAAATCGAGGGCAATCGGCTTCTCGCTGAACACCGCTTTCCCAGCCTGGACAGCGGTCTCGATCAACCGTGCATGCGTATCGGTCGGGGTAACGATAATCACGACATCGACCGACGGATCTAAGATCGCTGCTTCCGTGCTGACGATCGCCCGGTCTGCCCCTGACAATTCGCGCCCACGCTCTGCCGCTTCGAGATTCGGGTCAGCGACGACCCTTACGCGGACACCATGGATCGATGCCAGGTTTCGTAGGTGCGTCTCCCCCATCCGCCCGCAACCGAGAAACGCGACGCCGAGTTCCGCGTTCGATTTGGTCATTGAATCTCCTCTAAATTGACGGTGCGCCCTTCCTTAAAGCTCTTGGTCGCCGCGATGCCAATGCGCAAAGCTTCTACGGCATCGACCGCGCCCGGTGATGGCGTCCGGCCTTCCTGCAAACAAGAGAAGAAAGACTCTAACTCGGCTTGAAACGCGTCTTTGAACCGATCCATGAAGAAGTAGAAATGGTCTTCTTCCGAGCCGCCTTCACGGAAATGGCGCAGTGGGCTCCTGCGTTCGGCGTGAACCACTAGTTTACCGCCCTCCCCAAAAACTTCCGTGATGATGTCGTAGCCATAAATCGCGCGTCGTGAATTCTCGATAACCCCGAGCGCTCCGTTCTTGAAGCGCAACAGCGTCGTCGCAGTGTCCACGTCACCGAAGTCGGCCGCATCCTTACTAAACCGGACCGCGCCCCAGGCGCAGACAGACTCGACCTCACCGACCAAAAACCGGGCAAGATCAATTTCGTGAATCGCCTGGTCTAAGAACAGTCCGCCACTATGCTCCAGGTATTCCCGTGGAGGAGGCCCTGGGTCTCGCCCGACCGATCTGAATTGGTCGATACGCCCAATTAAGTTACTGTCGATTTTTTTCCGCGCCTCGGCGTATCCGGTATCGAATCTTCGTTGGAAACCGATCTGGAAAGGTATCCCGGCTTCATTCACCAACTGCAGCGCTTTCTTCGTGCGTTCCAGGTCCAGCGCCACCGGTTTCTCACAAAACACGGCTTTACCAGTACGCGCACCCGCCTCAATCAAATCCGCATGCGTGCCGGTCGGAGTACAGATAACGATGGCATCGATCTCTTTCGAGGCGAAGACGTCCGCGGGATCGCTGATCGCTTTTGCACCTGGCGCTTTGGCCACGATCTGTTCCGCTGCCTCCAAACGGGCATCGCACACCGTCATTAAAGAAACGTTGGGAGACCCGATCAAGGTCCTGGCATGCTCTTGGCCAATCCGGCCGGCGCCAAGCAGAGCAACTCGAATTCGTTTAGTGTTCATTTTTTGTTCTGAAAATCAGCCGCGATACGCCGTGAAACCTGGAGAGCTGAAAGCCCATATTTATCGAGCAGGAAATCGTTCGGCGCAGATTCCCCCCATTTATCTTCAAGGCCGTACCGGATCACCCGGCGCGGCGAATTCGCGGAAAGCAGCTCAGCCACTAATCCACCTAGGCCGCCATACACACTATGCTCCTCCACCGTGAAGATGAGGTCGTAATTGGAGCAAGCGTCCAATAGCGCCGCCTCATTCAAAGGCTTGATCGAAGGAAGGTGCAGCACACCTACTTCGATCTGTTGTTTCGCCAATTCGTTGGCCGCCTCCAAACAACGAGCGGATTGCGGACCGGTCGAGATCAGCAAGGCATGTTTCCCTTGCCGCAGCCGGCGAACCTCGCCAAGAGTAAATTGATAGTCCGACCCAAATACGTCCGCGCCCGCGTCTCGGGTTAGCCGAAGATAAACCGGGCCGTGATAGTCCGTGGCCCATTTTATCATGGCGGCGCACTCGTATTGGTCAGCCGGGGCGAGCACGGTCATTTGCGGCATTGCCCGCATAATGGCCAGATCTTCGACATCCTGGTGCGTCTTCCCGGTGTATCCGGTCATCAAGCCAGAGTAGGCAGCGCCGATCTTTACATTGGCTTGGGTCTGCGCCACCAGCATCCGAATTGGATCGATGGCGCGATGGGTAAAGAAAACGGTAAAAGTCGAAAGCCATGGAACAAAACCGACCGCAGCCATGCCGACGGCGACTCCCACCATGTTTTGCTCGGCGATACCCATCTCGAGAAACCGATCCGGATGTGCCGCAGCAAACTTGTCCGCTTTAGTGGAATTCGCTAGATCGCCATCCAACATCACAATCCGCGGATCTTCTTTTGCCAACGCCACCAGCGTATCAGCCCAAACATCTCGCAATGCTTTCATTTCGCTGCCTCCGCGATCTGCAGTTCGCGCCGGGCAAGATCCAACTCGGCTTGGTTAGCCACCTTGGAATGCCATTCGAACTTGCCTTCGGTGAATGATAACCCTTTCCCTTTTAGAGTCCGGGCAACGATCATGGTAGGCCGGCCAAACAGCGGTTGAGCCTTACATTCTTGAATCGCGGGAATAATCTCGTCGAACCGATGCCCATCGATCTGGACGACCCGCCAGCCCAGGTTCTGGAAAATAGCGGGCAGATCCACGTTGCTCCAGGGATCGCGCCGGTCGCCTCGACCATCATCGTCGTTCTGTTTCAGCCAGCCAAATTGTTGTAGCCCGTTCGAATCCAGAATCGCGGTCAGATGCCCCAGTTGATAGCGCGGGGCCAGGTGCAACCCTTCCCAAATCATTCCCTCCTGCAGTTCGCCGTCTCCGATCATGACAAACGAATGAAACCGTTCCCGTTTTTTCTGGGCGCCTAGAGCGAACCCAATCGCGACCGAAAGCCCCATCCCCAGCGATCCCGTGGAAGTTTCCAGCCCAGGCAGTTTGGTCATATCCGGATGCCCTTGAAGCCGAGAATTGCCTTTATCGAATGTCTTTAATTCTTCGACCGGAAAAAAGCCCCTAAGCGCCATCACCGTGTAAAGGCCAATAGCGGCGTGGCCCTTCGACAGAATAAAACGGTCGCGCTCCGGCCATTTCGGTTCTTCCGGCCTGATCTCCATCCCACGAAAGAAAAGACTGATTAGCAAATCCATCGCTGACATGGGACCGCCCACATGGCCGGCGCCGCTTCCAGCAACGGTACTAAGGACCAGCCAACGGCCTTGCCGCGACAGTTCCTCCAGCTCGGAGTAATCGTTCTCTTGCTTCATTTGACGAGGGGTTCCAGATACAGACGATTCTTGGTTGCGATCTCGGTAGGATCGTCCGGGGTTGTGTCCTGCTCTATCACCAGCCAGCCGTTGTAGCCGGCTTGTCGCAAAGAATCGATAACATCAGGTACTCGGGCGATACCCTCTCCCAGCGGGGCGAAGATGTAGGACTTCAACGCTTGCGCAAAACTCCAGCCGTTCTCCCGGGACTTCTGCAGTATGTGACCATCAACATCCTTGATGTGAACGTAACCAACACGGTTGCCGTATTTCTTTAGCGCCCGGAGCGTGTCACCACCGCCGTACGCCAGATGGCCGCAATCGAGACACCAGCTGACCAACGCCGGATCGGTTTCATCGAGCAACCTGGTCGTTTCTTGTTCCGTTTCTACGTAAGTGCCGACGTGATTATGGAAAACGACCTTCACCCCAATTGGAGCCAGTTCTTTAGCCAAGTCGTTTAGTCCCGCACCAAGCGATCTCCATTGCTCATCGGTTAGGGCGCCGCTGGGCTCAACATGCCCGGCCTCGCCGCGACGTCGATCATCCCCGCTGTCGGCTGCGATCAAGTAGCCACCACCGGCCGAGTGAAAAAAACGCCCAATCTCTACCGCTCGGGCGATCTCCTCATCGCGTTTTTGACGGTTGCGAAGCTCCAACCCGACAAAGCCACCCAGCATTTGCAGGTTCCGTTGTTGGAGGTCAGACCGCAACTTGGCGGTCTCTCGCTCCATGTTCATGCCCCATTCGGTGGCGACGTACCCCGCCGTCACCATCTCATCCAACAACACTGGATAAGGCACCCAAGGCCGATAGTCGGTTACATCGGCGTTATTCCAATTAACCGGCGCAGTGGCGAGCTTCATGCTAAAACTGGGCGCTGCTTTTTAGTGGCTTCTTCGTAGTTCTCCCGGGTTGTCTTGGTGCGATCTGCCGAGCTCACTTCCGCCACCGGCACATCCCACCAGGTTCCCATTCCCGGCATTCGGGTTTCGGGATCGACCGGGATTACCACCACGGTAATCCGATCGGACTTACGTGCTTGCTCCAGCGCGGCTTTCACTTCGCTGGAAGTGGTCGCGAAAATGGACAGTGCGCCCATCGACTCCGCATGCTTTTGAAAATCAACCGGTACATAATCGCCGGCGGGCGCACCCTCTTTCCCGCTGCGAAAACGGAGCTCGTTACCGAAATCGGCCACTCCGACGGCGCGTTGCAAACCGAGGATGCATTGGAACCCGTGATTGTCGACGAGCACAATGGTGATGCGAATTCCTTCTACGACCGCTGTGACGATCTCGGAATTCATCATCAAATAGGACCCGTCCCCAACCATCACCACAACTTCGCGTTCTGGTTCCGCCAATTTTACCCCTAGCCCGCCTGCGATCTCATATCCCATGCAGGAATAGCCATATTCGAGGTGATAAGCTTTGGGGTCCTCAGGGCGCCAGAGCCGCAGCAGCTCGCCCGGCAGACCACCGGCCGCGCAAACCACCGTTGCTTTGCCGCCGAAGCTTTCGTTGACCAACCCGATAACCGCGGTCTCAGCCAACTTGCCGGGAGTGTCATTCTTGACCGTGCGCAGATCCGTCACTTTGGCGTCCCAATCCGTCTTCAGCGTCTGTACCTGGCTCCGGTACTCTTGAGCGGTGCCTTTGTAACCGTTCTCGCGCAGCGCCTGGCCTAACGCGCTCAGCGCTCGTTTCGCATCCGCAACCACTGGTAAAGCCGCTAGTTTGTTGGCATCCATCGGCACCACATTGATGCCAATGAAGCGGACCGACGGATTTTGGTAAGCCGATTTCGAGGCAGTGGTGAAATCGCTGAGTCGAGTTCCTAAGGCGATTACGACGTCAGCTTCCAGCGCCAACCGGTTCGCGGTAGTGGTTCCGTTTGAACCGACCGGCCCCGCATTCAACGGATGGTTCCAATTTAGAACGCCTTTCCCAGCTTGGGTCTCGCTCACCGGTATCCCGAACTCTTCGACAAACGCTCGCAGATCTTCGGTCGCTTCCGAGTAGATGGCGCCTCCTCCGGATACGATCAGAGGTTTGGAAGCGCCGGCAATAAGCTCCGCCGCCTTACGAATCAGCTCCGGCTCGGGCACTGGCCGGCGGACATGCCAAATCCGGCGCTCGAAAAACTCGATCGGGAAATCGTAGGCTTCAGCCTGAACATCCTCCGGCAAACTAATCGTGACTGCACCGGTTTCTGCCGGATCGGTTAGAATACGAAACGCTTCCGGCAAGCTAGCCAACAACTGCTCAGGCCGGGTGATCCGATCGAAGAACTTCGAAACCGGCCGAAACGCGTCGCTCACGCTGACATCTCTTTCCATAGGATGCTCCAATTGTTGAAGAACTGGGTCCGGGATACGGTTGGCAAAATAATCGCTGGGCAATAGTAAGACCGGGATCCGGTTGACCGTCGCGGCGGCGGCGCCGGTGATCATGTTGGTTGCCCCTGGGCCAATCGAAGTGGTACACGCAAACGTCGCCAGCCGGTTCCGATGTTTAGCGAAGGCTGCAGCTAAATGGACCATGCCTTGTTCGTTCTGCGGCCGATAAAAAGGCAAACCCTCTTCACGAGCCAGTTCCACAATGCCTTGGCCAAAGCCGGCGACATTGCCATGGCCGAAGATTCCCCAAATCCCCTCGATAAAACGGGATTGGCGGCCGTCGCGTTCAACGAATTGGCGAGCCAGATACCGGGTAACGGCTTGGCCAGCGGTGAGTCGTACAGTGCGATTCATAAGTGTGATGGTGATTGGTAGGGGGTGGTGGGGGTAAGCAGTAATCAGTAAGCAGTAATCAGTAAGCAGTAATCAGTGAAAGCACAGGCAGCCAGTGGGGAAACCGGGCAAATGATGGTTAGCGTCCTCGCTAGAGGTCCGGCAGCTGCCGGATCCAAGAAAATCCACCGCCTGAACCGCCAAAGAACCGCAATCGGCAAATCGAAGGTCTAGAAGGAAATGGAGCAGGGCAGCCCATCGGCCTCCCGTGGACCGATTCAGGACTGTTGGTATGGGGGACATTAAAGCGGCCGACTTTCGATTGGTTTTCGTTTCGTAAAGAAATGAAACCGAATTCGAGGGGTTTCAACTTGAATTTTGCCGAAAATTTGGAGCTGCGCCACTAACACTGGCACGCGCTGTTTTGAGGAAGGCGCCGTCGAGGTGGGCCGGAAGTGAGCAGTAACCAGTAGCAGCGAAGCTGCGGCTCAAGATAGCCTAGGGCGAAGCCCTAGGTACACGAACAACAAACGGATGAGCGCTGAAGGCGCGGTGCAACCGGCCTCCGCGTTTATCCGATTTGGGGCAACCCGCGTTGGCGAATTAAGACGCGCCTTCAGCGCTCATGCTGGGGGCGGTCATGTCCTAGGGCTACGCCCTAGGCTATCTTGAGCCGCAGCTAGGCTGCTACTGATTACTGACTCACTGAATACTGATTACTTTCCCAGCCACCCCTAACCGCTCGCCAACCCTAAATATCCACACTCTCCCCGGGTTGGAGAATTACCACCCGCGCTCCTTTCCCCTCGGACAATCGCGCGAACTCCTTCGGGTCGCCAACCAATGGCGGGAATGTCGCGTAATGAATTGGGACAACGACTTTGGGATGCAGGAATTCGACGGCTTTCGCGGCATCCTTCGGGCCCATGACGAAATGTTCGCCGATCGGAAGAAACGCCAGGTCGATGGCAACATCGTCGCCGATCAATTTCATATCAGAAAAAAGAGCGGTATCGCCGGCGTGGAAAACGACTTTCTGATCCACCACAATGATGGCGCCGGCGGGATTCCCAAGATAAATTGGGCGCCCATTTTCGTCCGTTACCGATGAACTATGAATTGCCTGAGTAAATTTTACGGCCCCGAATGGATATTTGCACCAACCGCCATGATTCTGTGGCGAGCTCTTGGCTCCTTGATCGCCTAGCCAGCAGGCAAGCTCGTACGTAGAAATGATGGTAGCGCCGGTCCGCTTGGCGATCGGCAATGCATCACCGATGTGATCACCGTGCCCATGCGTTAGCACGATAAAATCCGGTTCAAGCTCCTCTGCCTTCGCAGCGGCTTTAGGGTTCCCAGTGAGGAAGGGATCGATCAAGATCTTCGTATTGCTAGCCTCTAGATAGACGGCGGCGTGTCCAAGAAAGGTCGCTTTCATAAGAGGCTATAACGTAAGAACCAAAAATCTCACGCAAAGACCGCCAAAGATAAGAACAGAAATCGAATAGCCGCAAAAAATCGCAAAGAGCACAAAAAAAGACAGATTAAATATCGAAGGTCGTACAAGCTTTCTGGTCCGTCTTTTTTTGCGTTTTTTGCGATCTTTTGCGGCTATTCCGTTTCTCTTTTTATCTTTGCGGCTTTGCGTGAGATTTTCTGTCCCCTATCAGCCGTTTACAATCGCAATGGCAAACCCATCATACCCCTTGCTCCCGACGGTCTGAATCGCCGTCGCGGATACGCTGTCTTCCTTCGCTAGCAACTCGAAAAAGCGGCGCATCCCCACAACACTGGGATCGCTACTCTTCGCATCGGCGACGGCTCCTTTGCGGATAACATTGTCAGTAATAATCAGGGTACCCGGCCGGGACAACTTGAGCGCCCATTTGAAATAGTCGGGAGTACCGACCTTGTCGGCGTCGATAAAGATAAAATCGAACGGTGCGATACCTTCCGCGGCGATCTTCGGCAAAAGATCCAAACCACGTCCAAGCCGAAGGTCGACTCGATCCGTTAGCCCAGCACGGGCGAGGTTGTCGCCGGCGATACGGGCATGCTTTGGATCCGCTTCCAACGTGATCAATCGGCCGCCCTCCGGCAAAGCTCTTGCCAGCCAAATCGTGCTATATGCACCCAATGTCCCGATCTCCAAGATTTTCCGCGCGTTGACCAGCCGGACGAACAGCCACAAAAGTTTCCCTTGCGCCGGGGTAACACTAATCGCCGGCAACCCAGCCGCATCGCTATCTTCCAAGGCCGCGTCTAAAGCCGGGTCCGGTGGGATCAATAAGTCCGTGATATAACGATCGACCGTCGTCCACTGTTCGTTCTGGGATTCCATATTCATGAATACTAGCAATTTTTTACGAAGCGCACATTTCCCATGTTACGAGCCTACCGTAGATCCAGGCTCTGCAGTGTCTCGCAAAGGTCTGAGTAACTCGTGTACTGCGCACTCGACATACCCACCTCTCGTGCCGCTAGCACATTCCTTTCGATATCGTCGATGAACAGAACATTCATCGGCTCCACGCCAAGAATCTCGCTTACCGCTCGGTAGGCAGCCGGCATCGGCTTAGCCAGACCAAGGATATGCGACGCGATCACTTTCTCAACCGATCCGAAAAAGGAAAATCGGTTATGATCGATTAGTAAATTCCAATGTAACTCAATCGTATTGGTGAACGCGGCAACTCGTACCCGGTTTGATAATGTACGGATCAATTCGACCATTTCCCTGCGCTCGGGTCCGATAACACTTTCGAGATTCGATTTTATCGTCGAAATCGAAACCCCATTGTCGCAGCCTGTGCGAAATTCCTCCAAGTACTCCTCTGTCGTGATAACCCCAATCGTCGCGTTTTCCGTCGCCGAGAAGGGTTCCCGTTCAAAGGTTGCTCTAGTGATCCCTTCGTAAACACTCACGGGCATCCGGCACTGATTCAGCACAGCTTGTCTCACCGAATCCAAAAAGAGGTCGATGATTACGCCGCCTACATCGAAGAGCACAAGATCGATCTTGCTGTTTTGTTGAAGCGCCATTTTTCAGTCTTTGTGGCCTTTGTGATCTCCTTGTGAAATTCTTTCCTACTCTTCCAACAAGCTGGCGATCTCTTCGACGGAAAGGCCGGTCATCATCGGCTCTTCGCTTTCCACCGTAGCATCGATGATCTCGCGCTTTTTCTTTTGCAGGTCCAAGATCTTCTCTTCCACGGTGCCGCGCGTGATCAGTTTGTAGGAAGTGACCACTTGAGTCTGCCCAATCCGGTGGGCTCGATCGGTGGCTTGGTCTTCGACCGCCGGGTTCCACCAAGGATCAACATGCAATACCGTATCCGCTGCCGAGAGGTTCAGACCCGTACCACCCGCTTTCAAGCTGATCAGGAAGACCGGGATCTCCGCGTTGTTTTGGAATCGGTCAACCACTGCGGCGCGATCTCTGGTTTGACCATCCAGATAGCAATAGTCGATCCCTTCGTTCTTCAATTCCTCTTCGACCAGGCGCAACATGCTGACAAACTGGCTAAACACGAGCATCCGATGGCCGCCGTCGGTCGCTTCTTCGATCAGTTCCATCAAGAGATCCAGTTTCGCAGAACGGCTTTCGGGATTTTCCCCAACCAATCGCAGATCGCCGCAGACCTGCCTGAGCCGCAACAACACCGTCAACATGGCCATCCGAGCAGCGCCGCTCTGCTTTTCTCCAGCCAGTGTCTCTACCTTCTGCCGGCCTTCACGTTGCAACTTGGCGTAAAGTTCGCGTTGTTCGTCGGTGAGATTGCAGTAAGCGACTTGCTCGATTTTCGGCGGTAACTCACGCGCCACTTCTTGCTTCAACCGGCGCAACATGACCGGCCGCAGCCGTTTGGCCAGGCGTTCTCGCTCCGGCTTCGATCCACGGCTGATCGGGAGCTCATAACGTTCCCTAAATTCGTCCCGGTCACCCAGGTAGCCGGGTAGTGCGAAGTTCATAATTGACCACAGATCGCGTACTGAGTTTTCCACCGGGGTTCCGGTCAGGACGAACCGATGGTTAGCGCGCAGCGCCATAGCGGCCTGCGCATTTTGGGTGTCCGGATTCTTAATATGGGTGGCTTCGTCTAACACCACCGCGCCAAATTGAAATTCGCGATACAGATCAATATCCCTTCGCAACAACGGGTAACTGGTGAGGATGAGATTGTGCCGGGGCAACTCTTTGAACCGGGCATGCCGGTCGCTACCTTCCAATGAAAGCACCTTTAGCTCAGGCACAAATCGAGCCGCTTCGCGCCGCCAATTGAACAGAAGCGAGGCAGGACACACGATCAGCGAAGGTATGCTAACGGTTCGCAGAAAAGCCAGCGCTTGCAGTGTCTTTCCCAGACCCATTTCATCCGCCAAAATTCCTCCGAGCCGGTTCTCCGCCAGGAAGCGGAGCCAATAGACCCCTTCCTTCTGGTAAGGGCGAAGCACAGGTTCAAGCGAACCTAACGGGACCGATTGCAACGGTTTCAGCTGTTGCTGCGCTGCGGTCCATTGTTGCCACGCTGGAGTCGCGCCGATCTGGGCGCCGAGTTCCCGAGCAGCGCCATCGATAAAGCCGGCTTGCGCGCGCGAAATCCGGTAACGTCCTGGTTGCTGCTGAGCCGGATAACAATCCTGAATAATGTTCCGGATTTCTTCCAGCTTGGCTGGGTCGAATACCGCCAGTGTCCCGTCGCGCAGTTTGGTGAAGCCCTGCCCTACCTGCAGTAGTCGCTGGATGTCGCTGGCAGAAAAACGGTCGCCGCGTTCAGATTCTAGGCTGTAAGACAGTTCGAACCAATCTTCGCCCGAGCCGATCACCTCGAGTTTTGGAGTAATTCGTTCCAAACGTTGGGTCACATTTTGGAACCGGGATCCGACCGACACTTTCCATTTCTGCTGCAGCTCAGGGAGCACCACCGCAAAGAAACGCAGGATCTGGGTTTGCCCCTGCAGCACAAAATCGCCCATGGTGCTGGGTCCTTGAAAACCGGCGTCCCGTAAGATCGCAGCAGTATTTTGCTCGAATCCAAGATTCCGGGAATAGGGTTTCGATTCCAGCTCGTAGATAAAGGTTTCGCTGGGCGGCGTGGCTCCAAAGGTCACCATGCGTTTGCCGTACAGGAACTGTAGTTTCCCTGATAGGTGATTGAGGGACCCTTCGAACGTACCGTAAATCTCGGGTCTGCCGGGTTCCGCCGGCTTGATACCGACTTGATCCTCCATCTCGAAAAAGCCGCCTAGAGTGGGCAGTTCTTTAACGATGAATCCTTCTGTCTGATCCGCCGCCAGGATCACGGGCTCCTTGAGTAAGGCGAGGTACGGCGCCGGCAATCCACGCGCCACCGGTTGAAACTGTCTTCCATCCCAAAGCCACGCACTGGATAAGCCAACCAGTAAGTTGCTGGACGTTCCTGGTATATCGACGTTGAGTTTTATCCGGTGATCCGTCAGCCGTTCGACTTGCAAACGCGGTTTAATTCCTTCCGGTTCGACCGTTACCGGTGTGGTCCGGCCCAGGGTGATTCTCGGATGTTGAGTTAGGAACCTTAGAGCTTCGAGAAATTGGTCACGCGAAAGCGTCAGCATGCCCGGAAGCCGTCCTTCAAGATAGGTGCGTAAGCCTTCCAGGGCGCGATGATCGATCTCGGTACAGGAATAGGAACGCTCGGGAGAGAGCGCGCTGGCCAGCACTCTTTTGCCATCGACTTCCACTTCGCAGCCCAGCATCACTTGGTTCCGGTCCCAACCATTAAGAAAAGTCGGCGGCAGGATGAAGTAGGTCACGATACGCGGTTCGGTTCCGTCCAATTTCAGCACCGGCTTCACTTCGCGCAGAACTGCCGGCGTTTGGGCCGGCGCCGGTACCGATGGTTTTGGCCGGATAAAGGCTAGTCCAACCGCCAAAGAATGAGCGCAGATTGTCCCCCACTCCCGCGAATCGCGGCAAGAACAGAGGTTTTCTACGTCGCTTTTAGTCCGGATCTTAAGTCCAGCCCGATACTCGGTCATCCCCTCGCGCACTAAACCGCGAAGTATGGGCGAATTATAAGCTGCGCTCACCACTCTACCCATCTCGACCAAGGCCCGAGCGTGTTTCATGGTTTGCCAACCCCCCGTATCCATCAAAAAACGCTCAGTGATTTCGATCCGATCCACAAAACCCTATAGCTTCGCCCTCCCCAGTTTCCAACCGCGAATGGAATTGAACCGCGAATGGACGCGAATACACACGAATGAGGACTTAACCGCAGTCCGTGGAGCGTGCCTCGCTTGCGCCTCCCAGATTAGGTTTAGCACCTGGTTGTCTTATATCGTCCTCGTCCTCGTCGTCGTCCTCGTCCTCGAAAAGAACGTGCCGCGCCGAGGAATAACAACTTCGCAAAGCGTTGAAATAGATTTTACATCGAGGAGCGCGCATTGGGTAACGCCACTTGCTCGATTCGAGGACGAGGACGACGACGAGGACGAGGACGATATAAGACAACCAGGGGTGCTGGCCGTAATCTGGCAGGGGGAAACGACGGCTCAGTCGCCCTGACTTTTGATCTCCTGTCGAGGCTCAACCGCTTGATTGGCCTCTAAGAAGGCAATCGCCAGACGAGCAAACTCAGCCGGCTTTTCCAGATAGAGAAGATGCCCGACCCCTTCGATCACCACTCGGCGAGCACGCGAAATTCCGGCTTCGATGGCGCCGGCGTGCGCATGGACATCCGGAATATCGGCTTCGCCGGTGATTATCAGGGTCGGGACTCTGACCTCACTTAACCGGCCAAGCGCAGGTTTCGGCGTGATGATCATATCGCTGGCCTCATGTGTCATGTCTTGGGGACTGGCGGTTAGTATGGTTAACAATTTCTTGCGGGCGGCATCGTTCTGCGGCGCAATCAGGTATTTGTCTTTCGACCATTCAGCGATGGCGCCTTTGACGTCATCTTTCTGGAGCAAAGCAAAGGCGCTTTTGCCGCGATCCAGAAAATGTTGGGTGTAAGGCATCCCGTTTAGCACGGGTCCAACCAGCACCAGCTCTTGGACGATCTCGGGATGCGCCAACGTAAAATCGATCGCCAGCTGTCCACCATGACTACTCCCAACCAACGAGGCGTGACCCACCTCTAAATGATGGAGCAGAGCCGCCAGGTCGTCGGTCTCTGAGTACCAGGAGGTCGTCGCCGGCGACTTACCAAAACCGCGCCGGTCATAACGAATCGTGTGAAAGTGCTTACAGAACTCCGGCCAAACGTCGTTCCAGACCGCGGAATTAACCACGCCGTCATGAATCAAGACCACCGTTTGGCGACCTTGACCTGAT
>Ga0073928_10001770_pt1 | contig 40160 bp, 36 predicted proteins | sample PaiPotPPA55metaG_FD_76969 | JGI IMG/M metagenome (GOLD analysis project Ga0073928, IMG submission 76969) | Iron sulfur acid spring bacterial and archeal communities from Banff, Canada, to study Microbial Dark Matter (Phase II) - Paint Pots PPA... ... | reverse complement strand
GCTGGACCGGATACCAAAGCGATCGAGCGACTGGCCCGATAACGATGCGCGACGGGCTCGGACGCTTTAATAGCCTTGTGGATGGCTATCATCTGGCAAAAAATGTGTGCGCAAGTTAGCCCTACGGGGGAGGGATGGAGATGATTCCGCGCTACACCCGACCCGAGCTGGCGGCGATCTGGGATGCGAGCACGCGCTATCGCATCTGGTTCGAGATCGAAGCGCATGCCGCGGACGCAATGGCGGAACTCGGGATCATTCCGAAGAGCGCGGCGCAGAAGATCTGGGAGAAAGGAAAGAACGCAAGCTTCGACCCGGCACGGATCGATGCGATCGAGCGCGAGGTCAAGCACGACGTCATCGCCTTCCTCACGCATCTGAGCGAGATCGTGGGGCCGGAAGCGCGCCTCGTGCATCAGGGAATGACGTCCTCGGATGTGCTCGACACCTGCTTCAACGTCCAGCTGGTGCGCGCCGCCGATATCCTGATCGGCGATGTGGACAAGCTTCTTGCCGCCATCCGGCGCCGCGCCTTCGAGCACAAGCTCACGCCCACGATCGGCCGCTCCCACGGCATCCACGCGGAGCCCACCACTTTCGGGCTCAAGCTCGCCTACGCCTATGCGGAATTCTCGCGCGCCAAGGAACGCCTCGTGCGGGCGCGCGGCGAAGTGGCGACCTGCGCCATCTCCGGCGCGGTCGGCACGTTTGCGCAGGTCGATCCGCGCGTTGAGGAGCACGTGGCCAAGGCCATGGGTCTTGCCGTCGAGCCGGTCTCGACCCAGGTCATCCCGCGCGACCGCCATGCCATGTACTTTGCGGTGCTCGGCGTCGTGGCCTCATCGGTCGAGCGGCTTGCCACCGAGATCCGCCATCTGCAGCGCACGGAAGTGCTGGAAGCCGAGGAGCTCTTCTCGCAAGGGCAGAAGGGCTCGTCCGCCATGCCGCACAAGCGCAACCCGGTTCTGTCCGAGAACGTCACCGGGCTTGCGCGCATGGTGCGCGCCTATGCAATGCCGGCGATGGAGGACGTGGCGCTCTGGCACGAACGCGATATCTCGCATTCCTCGGTCGAGCGCATGATCGGCCCGGATGCCACCGCCACGCTCGACTTCGCGCTGGTGCGCCTTGCCTCCATCGTGGACAAGATGATCGTCTATCCCGCCAACATGCAGAAAAACCTCGAACGGCTGGGCGGGCTCATCCATTCGCAGCGGGTGCTGATCGCGCTCACGCAGAAGGGGATGGCGCGGGAGGACGCCTATCGCCTGGTTCAGAGCAATGCGATGCGGGTGTGGAACGGGGAAGGCGACTTCCGCTCGCTGCTCGCGGCCGATGCCGAGGTGCGCAAGCATTTGAGCGGTGCAGAGCTCGCCGATTTGTTCGATCTGACATACCACTTCAAGCACGTCGACACGATTTTCAACCGGGTATTCGGGACGACGTAGCGCGGCCCGTGTCCCGGATGCGGCTCTTTGGCGCCTGAGCTTTGTGCGGTCCCGGTTCTGCAGCGCATCATGAGCAGCGCAGTCCGAGTGTGTGCAGACGCAATAGATCATAAGCCGGGGTCGCTCGTCCGGGACACGAAAGGCCTCGTGTCCCGGTCGAGTGCAGTGAGGGCGCCTTCGCGCGCGCAGACAAGTTTACGCAGTCTGCGCAAGCTTGACTGCGTCCGAAGCAAGAGCCGGGACCCAGGGCCCACACCATCAGGCGAGCATGGTGCCACCGAGGCCGCGGTTGCGGGGGGAGCGCACATCCCGTAACCACAGGGGCGACGTGGAGAGTGCACCGACCATTCTGGTGTTCGATTCCGGGCTCGGCGGGCTGACCGTCTATCGCGAGATCGCCAAAGCACGTCCTGACGCGCGCTACATCTACGTCGCCGACGATGCCTGTTTTCCCTATGGCCGACATGGCGAGGCGGAGCTTGTGGAGCGCGTATGCGCGCTCATGGCCGAGCTGATTACCACCCATCGCCCGACCATCGTGGTCATCGCCTGCAACACCGCCTCGACCCTGGTGCTCGCGCAGCTGCGCGGGCGTTTCCCGGTTCCGTTCGTCGGCACCGTTCCGGCCATAAAGCCGGCCTGTGCCAGCTCGCGCTCCAAGCGCGTCAGCGTGCTCGGGACGCAGGCGACGGTGAACCGCGAATATACCCGCGCGCTCATTCGCGATTTCGCCAACGGCAGCGAAGTCACGCTCGTCGGCTCCGCGGATCTCGCGCAGTTCGCCGAGGCGGAGCTTAACGGCAGTCCCGTCGCCGATGACCTGATCCGGGACGAGATCGCGCCGTGCTTCCGGGATGGGGAGCGCCGCACCGACACCGTCGTGCTCGCCTGCACGCACTATCCGCTGCTGCTGGCGCGACTGGAGCAGCTCGCACCCTGGCCGGTCGCCTTCGTCGATCCGGCCCCGGCGATCGCGCGCCGGGTGGTCGATCTGAGCGGAGCTCCGACGAGCGAAAAACCCGCCGCGCCGGCCCGCGCCATTTTCACGTCCGGGCGCCCGCTCTCCCGGCCGCTCGCGGCCGCGCTGGCGCGATTTGGAATCGGCAGTTAGCATCCCCGCAGCATCGCCTCATGGCGAGATGTTTTTTTGATGGGGCACGAAGCATGGCGACAGAGTCTCAGACGGTGCGGCGAACCGTTCAGTTCAAGTTTACCCTGCCGGCCGCGAACTCTGCGCACCTTGCCTCGCTGTTGCGGGCGGCGGCGCCGTTCTACGAGGCATTCGGCGGACGGCGGATGCGGCTCCTGCAGAACGTGGATGATCCGGGCCGATTCATCCACGAGATCGAATATGAGACCGCCGAAGTCTTTGAGCTCAACCGGCAGCGCGTCGCCAGCGATCCGCGGGTGCAGGCGTATCTGCAGACCTGGCGCGCTCTTTGGCCCGGCTCGATCGAGATCGACGTGTATCAGGAGGCGGGGTAGACGGGTTGATTTGACTTGGGGGAGCATACTCCTTAAGTACCGCGCGCCGCGCGGCCCCAAGGGGCAAAACAGCGCGGCGTTTCGCGACCCGCGGTTTGCCCTCGCTTGGGTCAGACCTGTCGGTTCCGGCACCAGGCCGGAACAGAGGAGGGCGCGATCCTCGCACATCGACACGAGATGAGGACGCGATGACCAAGCGCCACGAGGCGAAATACAAGATCGACCGCCGCATGGGCCAGAACGTGTGGGGCCGCCCCAAGAGCCCCATCAACCACCGCGAGTACGGCCCCGGCCAGCACGGGCAGCGACGCAAGGGCAAGCTTTCCGACTACGGCGTCCAGCTGCGCGCCAAGCAGAAGCTGCGCGGCTACTACGGCAACATCTCAGAGCGCCAGTTCCGCGGCATCTATCAGGAAGCGATCCGGATGAAGGGCGATTCCGGCGCCCACATGATCGGGCTGCTGGAGCGCCGGCTTGACGCCGTCGTGTATCGGGCAAAGCTCGTGCCGACCGTATTCGCGGCGCGGCAATTCGTCAGTCACGGCCACGTCAAGGTGAATGGCCGCCGCGTGACCATCCCAAGCTACCGGGTCAAGGTGGGCGACGCGGTGGAGGTCAAGGACAAGTCCAAGCAGCTCGCCCTGGTGATGGAGGCGACCGGGCTCGCCGAGCGCGACGTGCCGGACTACATCGAGGTCGATCACTCCAAGATGACGGCCAAGCTCACCCGCATCCCGCAACTCTCGGACGTGCCCTACCCCGTGCAGATGGAACCGCACCTGGTGGTGGAGTTCTACTCGCGCTGAGGCGACGCTTTGTGCCGTGTTGCGGTGGGTTATGCGCGGCTAACTCTACTGCGTCACAAAATACGTATTCTGTCATTCCGGGGCCGCGAGCGTAGCGAGCGGAGCCCGGAATCCATAACCACAGACCGTCCGGGTGCGAACGGCGAGCGAGCAACTGCGGGCTGGGGTTATGGTTTCCGGGCTCGTCGGCAAGTCGGTGAAACCGACTTGCCGACGCCCCGGAATGACAGCGTAGTTTGTGACGCAGTACCGCTAACCCTACGGTTCCGATCAGGTCGCTGCGGTTTCCCGCACCGGAACGCCCCTGTCCTTGAGCAGACCCTGCAGCTCGCCCGCCTGGAACATCTCGCGGATGATGTCGCAGCCGCCGACGAACTCGCCTTTCACATAGAGCTGCGGGATGGTGGGCCAGTTGGAGTAGGACTTGAGGCCCTGGCGCAGGTCGTCGGATTCCAACACGTTCAGTCCTTTGTAGGCGACCCCGAGATGATCCAGGATCTGCACCACTTGCCCGGAGAAGCCGCACTGGGGGAATTGCGGCGTGCCCTTCATGAACAGGACCACGTCGTTGCCCTCGACCTCGTTCTTGATGAATTGCTCGATCGCCATGGATGTCCTCGTCAATGGCGGAGCGCCCGCAAGCGCTCCTCAACCCTGGGCTATATGTAGGGGAGCACCGCCGCGACCCCAAGGGCCGGCATCGCCCCGGGATGGCTATTTTTACCGCAACCCCCTGGATTCTTTTGTCTTTGCAAGACGCCGGATCACGCCTTCAGCGGCGCATAAAAGGTGCCCTCGACCTCGAAAATGTCGTCCTGGTTGAGCCGATGCACCTCGACAATGGTGCGCGGCGGATAAGGCCCCCGCCCCCACAGCTCTTTCTGCACCTTGTTCACCACCGGGCGAAAGCAAAACATGTCGGTGACATAGACGACGATGCGCACGCAATCGCGCAAGCTCGCCCCTTCCGATTGCGCGATCATCTGCATGTTGTGAAAGCCCTGGCGGATACGGGCTTCATCTCCCGCAACCAGCGTGTTGCTGCTCGGATCGATCCCGCGCATGCCGGCGATGTAAATAAAGTCGCCCGCACGGGTTCCGAGATTCCACGGTCCGGTCGGCTGGATTGCTCCTGCCGGGGCAAGCGTTTTCACGCCATTGGGCGAGAGCGGTTGCGCGAGAGCCATGCTTGCGGCTGCGAAGAAAGAAACCGATCCAGCTGCAGCTATCAATTTGCTCGCTTCATCGCCCCAGGCCGCCTCCTTGCTCCGGAGTGCCTGTCTGCAGGGCGAGCGCATGGAGCTTGCCGCCCATCTCCTCCTTGAGCGCGTCGTAAACGATCTGGTGCTGTTGCACCCGGGACTTTCCGCGAAACGTCTCGGAGAGCACGGTGGCGGCGTAATGGTCGCCATCGCCGGCAAGGTCGCGGATGGTGACCTGTGCATCCGGAATGCGCCCCTTGATCAGCCGCTCGATATCGCTTGCACGCATTGCCATTGCCGTCTCCGCCGATCAACCAATCGCGCCCGCCATGTAGGCCGGCAGCCAAGCTTCGAACCGCTCCCGGAGCTTGGCAATGAGAATGGGCCCCTCGTCCTGGAGGGTCAATGCATCTCCCCCGGTGAATCCGAGCTGGCGCACCGGGACATCGGCCGCCTGCGCCCGCTGCATGACTTTTCCGACGTTCGCCGCGTTCACGGTGAGGACGTAGCGGCCCTGATCCTCGCCGAACCAGAACGCGTGCGCCGCGATCGGCGGCCGGTCGAGATCAGCCCCGATGCCGGAGGCCATGGCCATCTCCGCGAGCGCAACCAGGAGACCGCCGTCGGAGACATCGTGCACGGCGGTGGCGATGCCCTCCAATATCAGCGCGCGGACGAAGTCGCCGTGGCGGCGTTCGGCGGCGAGATCAACCGGCGGCGGCGCGCCTTCCTCGCGCTCCAGGACTTCGCGCTGATAGATCGATTGCCCGAGGCAGCCGATGGTCTCGCCGACGAGCAAGACCGGCTGATTCGCGGCCTTGAAGGCCAGCGTTGCCGATCTGGTGAAATCGTCGAGGAGACCGACGCCGCCGATGGTGGGGGTTGGCAGAATAGCGCGGCCGTTGGTCTCGTTGTAGAGCGACACGTTGCCAGAGACGACCGGGAACTCGAGCGCCTTGCACGCTTCCGCTATGCCGCGGATCGCGTCGACGAGCTGGCCCATGATCTCCGGCCGCTCGGGATTGCCGAAGTTGAGGTTGTCGGTCACAGCCAGCGGGCGGGCACCCACGGCGGTCAGATTACGCCAGGCCTCGACCACGGCCTGCTTGCCGCCTTCGAATGGATCGGCCTCACAGTATCGCGGCGTGACGTCGGTCGTGAGCGCGAGCGCCTTTGGACCATCCTGGATGCGAACGACGGCGGCATCGCCTCCGGGCCGCTGCACGGTATTCCCCAGGATGACGTGATCGTACTGCTCCCAGACCCAGCGTTTACAAGCGAGATCCGGCGAGGCGAGCACCCGCAACAGCGCCTCGGCGGTGCGAATGGGAGCAGCAATGTCGGTCAATCTCACCACCGCAGGCGGGCTCACCGGCACATGCGGGCGTGCGTAGACGGGCGCCTGGTCCCCAAGCTCCTTGATCGGCAGATCGACCATGACCTTGCCGCGGTGGCGAGCAACGAAGCGCTTGCTCACGGTGGTCTCGCCGATCACGGCAAAGTCGAGACCCCATTTGCGAAAAACCGCCTCCGCCTCCTGACGCTTGTCCGGCTTGAGCACCATCAGCATGCGCTCCTGGCTCTCGGACAGCAGCATCTCGTACGCGCTCATGCCTTCCTCGCGACATGGCACGCAATCGAGCTCCAAGGTGACGCCGACGTCGCCTTTGGCGCCCATCTCCACCGCCGAGCAGGTGAGACCCGCAGCCCCCATGTCCTGGATGGCGATGACGCAGCCTTTCGCCATGATCTCGAGACAGGCTTCCAGCAACAGCTTTTCGGAAAAGGGGTCGCCAACCTGCACCGTCGGCCGCTTTTCCTCGGCGTCCGCGCCGAACTCGGCGGACGCCATGCTCGCCCCATGAATGCCGTCCCGGCCGGTCTTGGAGCCAAGATATACGATCGGCATGCCGACGCCCGATGCGGCGGCATAAAAGATCTTGTCCCTCTCGGCGAGGCCGACCGCCATGGCGTTGACCAGGCAGTTGCCATCGTAACGGGTATGAAAGGCGACTGACCCGCCCACCGTCGGTACTCCGAACGAATTGCCATAGCCGCCGATGCCGGCCACCACTCCGGAGACCAGATGCTTCGTCCTGGGATGCGACGGTGTGCCGAAAAAAAGCGCATTGAGGCAGGCGATGGGACGCGCACCCATGGTGAAGACGTCACGCAGGATGCCGCCGACCCCAGTCGCCGCGCCCTGATAGGGCTCGATGTAAGTGGGGTGATTGTGGCTTTCCATCTTGAATACGACGGCAAGCCCATCGCCGATATCGATGACGCCGGCATTCTCTCCGGGTCCCTGAATCACCCATGGCGCCAGCGTCGGGAGCGTGCGCAGATGGATCTTGGAAGATTTGTAGGAGCAGTGCTCGTTCCACATCGCCGAGAACACCCCGAGCTCCGTATGGCTCGGCGCGCGGCCGATCAGAGCACGAATGCGCTCATACTCCTCCGGCGTAAGGCCGTGGGCGGCAACCATGGCCGCAGTGACTCTTGTCGATTGCCGCGCGGGACTGCGACCTGTTCCAGGCGCGCGCGCGCGGCCACTCGCGCGGCTTTTTTTGGCCGAGCCGAGCTTACCGGCTTTTTTTGCAGGAGCTGCGCGGCGCTTGGCTGGTCGCGGCGGCTTGGAACGTCGGGCCATGCGCGCTGGGTCAGGCGGCGCGGGCAAAATGGTCGGCCAGTCCGGCGAACAGCCCGCGTCCATCGGTCGAGCCGAGCGCTGCCTCTACGTGATTCTCCGGATGCGGCATCAACCCCGCTATGTTGCGGGTCTCGTTGAGAATGCCCGCAATGGCGTTGGTTGCACCATTAACGTTCCAGTCCGGATCGAGCGAGCCATCCGGGGCGGCGTAACGAAACAGCACCCTTTCCTCTCCTTCCAGGCGATCGATGGTAGCGGGCTCGGCGATGTAATTCCCCTCGCCATGGGCAACCGGCACCCGAATCACCTGTCCGGCATTGTAGCCGCGGGTGAAAGGAGTGTCGGAATGCTCGACCCGCAGGAACACGTCGCGGCATACGAACTTCAAGGCTGCGTTGCGCACCAGAGCGCCGGGCAAAAGCCCCGCCTCGCACAGGATCTGAAAGCCATTGCAGATACCGAGCACCAGCCCGCCGCCGGCGGCGTGCTTTCGCACCGCGTCCATGATCGGGGCGCGCGCGGCAATGGCGCCGCAGCGCAGATAATCGCCGTAGGAGAAGCCGCCCGGTATGACCACAAGATCGGTCCTCGGGGGCAGGGAAGTCTCGGCGTGCCACATCAGCTGCGGCTCGACCCCGCAGACGAGCCGCAGGGCGCGCGCGACGTCGCGCTCGCGATTGATGCCGGGGAAGACAAGAACGGCTGATTGCATCTAAAGGCCGAGCTCCTTCTCGGTCCAGCGCAGCACCAGGTCGCCATTGAGAAAATCGAGCGCGGACTGCTCTGCGCCCGCAAGCGCCTCGCGCTTCGCAACCACGGTCGAGACCATGACGTCGCACTTGTCGTTGAACGCGATGGCAATCGCCGTGCGCGGAGCTGAATATTGCATCGAGACATGATATGGGCGGCTGCGCCCGCGCATCCAACCCACCGCTATGGGCTTGCCATCGCTCAAACCGTCGAACCTGGAGCTGAGCAGCTCGAGGTCGCCCACACGATCGAGCTCGGCGTCGTCCGAAACCCCGGTGGTGCAATTGCAGAAGCCAAGCTTGGGACGCAGGTAAAGGCTGATCTCGCTACCGCAATGCGCGGCGCGGCAGGTGAACGCGCGCCCCAGCCCCCACTGATCCATGGGAAACGGCCATTTTACTTCGGTCCACACAGGACGGACGGCGGCAGGACCAGGGGCCTTCTGCGCGACGCTCGTGGTGGAATCGCCCACCGGGAGGGCGCCGAGCGCGACAACGGAAACAACGCAGGCGACAACCGATCGCTTCGTCATCTCATTGTTTGTGCTGTCAGGCCATGAGCTTGACGTCGTAGCTCTCGATCAAGGTGTTGGCCAGCAACTTGTCGGCGGCTTGCTCGAGGACGGCTTTGGCCTGCTTGCGGTCGAGCCCGTCAAGCTCGACATCGAACACCTTGCCTTGACGCACGCTCGAGACCCCGCCCATGCCCAGCGACTTCAAGGCGCCCTCGATGGCCTTGCCTTGCGGGTCGAGAACGCCGGGCTTCAAGGTGACAATGACGCGCGCCTTCATCCCTTGACCAGGATGGGACCGCTGCCTTGCGGCCGTTCGCCTTCGCTCATGATGCCAAGGCGCCTCGCCACCTCGGTATAGGCCTCGAGCAAGCCGCCGAGGTCGCGGCGGAAACGATCCTTGTCGAGCTTGTCGTTCGACTTCATGTCCCACAGCCGGCATGAGTCCGGCGAGATCTCATCGGCAACAACGATTCGCATGAGATCGTTTTCCCATAGGCGGCCCGTCTCCATCTTGAAATCGACCAGCCTGATGCCGACCCCGAGAAACAGGCCGGAGAGAAAATCATTGACGCGAATGGCAAGCGCCATGATGTCGTCGATTTCCTGCGGCGTCGCCCAGCCGAACGCGGTGATGTGCTCCTCCGAGACCATGGGATCGCCGAGCTTGTCGTTCTTGTAGTAGAACTCGATGATCGAGCGCGGCAGCTGGGTGCCCTCCTCCAGCCCGAGACGTTCCGACAGCGAGCCGGCGGCCACGTTGCGCACCACCACTTCCAGCGGAATGATCTCGACCTCCCGGATCAACTGCTCGCGCATGTTGAGCCGCTTGATGAAGTGCGTAGGCACCCCGATGTCGTTGAGATGCTGGAAGACGTACTCGGAGATGCGGTTGTTAAGGACGCCCTTGCCTTCAATGATCTCGTGCTTCTTGGCATTGAAGGCGGTCGCATCATCCTTGAAGTGCTGAATCAGCGTTCCGGGCTCCGGTCCTTCATAGAGAACCTTCGCCTTGCCCTCATAAATGCGGCGGCGGCGGCTCATGGGCGTGTACCGTGGTTTGTTGATGTCCATGTCGATGACGAAGGCTCCGGTGGTGAAGGTGATGTCCGCGGCGGAGCGACTGTGACCGTGACAAGCGACGCGTCGTACGCCGTCAACGTAGCCGATGCCGCCGGGCAGCACAATCGTGTCCCACCCTGTTGTACCCGGCGAAGCGAATCCGGCGAATCAGAGTCAATTGCGTTGAGCATCTTGAGCCATTATGCAAGCGGACGGGCCGCAGAGTGAATCGAAGGAATCACTCATAGGCAGGGCCGAGGGCAAGTCGTCAGGGGAGGAGAGCCCCCGGAGCGGCAGTGCACAGGTCCCGCATACGCAAACGGCGAGGCAAGCATGACCACGTTCGACAAGCGTGAGGAAGGCTTTGAGAAACAGTTCGCCCACGACGAGGAGCTCAAGTTCAAGGCCAACGCGCGCCGCAACCGGCTTCTGGGCTTGTGGGCGGCGGAGAAGCTCGGATTTTCCGGCGCGCAAGCCGATGCTTACGCGAAGGAGGTGATGATGGCCGATTTCGAGGAGCCCGGAGACGACGACGTGTTCCGCAAGATTCGCCGGGATTTCGACGCCAAGGGCGTCAACCAGTCGGATCATCAGATCCGGCGCACCATGGACGAGCTGATGGCCCAGGCGGTGGCCCAAGTGAAAAAGACCGGGTGAGCCACATGCCAACCTCCGCCTTCTCGCTCGCTCGCCGGTTGCGCGCAGGGGAAACCGTGCACAGCGGGTGGTGCGGCTTGCCCTATCCCATCGTCGCAGAGCTGGTCGGGCGCGAGGGATTTGCGGCCGTCACCTTGGATGCGCAACACGGCTTGTGGGATATCGCCGCGATGGTGACGGCAGTCGCGCAGATTCGCCTGAGCGGGGCGGCGCCGATCGTGCGGGTTCCCGTCGGCGAGTTTGCCACCGCCAGCCGCGCGCTTGACTTCGGGGCTGAGGCCGTCATCGCGCCGATGATCAACACGCCCGCAGACGCACGCGCCTATGTCTCTTTTGCCAAATTCCCGCCGCTCGGTGAACGAAGCTGGGGGCCACACCGCGCCACCACTCTCGCCAATATGCCGGACCAGAAGGTCTACTTGCGCGAGGCCAACGCGCTCACGCTGACCTTCGCGATGATCGAGACGCAAACCGCGCTCGACAACGTCGCGGCGATTGCGGCGACGCCGGGGATCGACGCATTGTTCCTCGGCCCCGCCGATCTTTCCATCGCGCTCAGCAAGGGCGGCAATGTCGATCCCATGGTGAGCGAGGTTGACCGCAAGCTCGACCAGATCGTCGCCGCCGCCAGCAAGGCCGGCAAGATCATGGGGGCCTATTGTCATACCGCCGAGCGCGCGGTCACGCTTGCCAAGCGCGGGGTACGCTTTCTCGCCGTCGGCAGCGATATCGCGTTCCTGCGCGCCGGCGCAGCTGCGGCCTTGAAGCTGTTGGCTGCCGTGTAGAGTGGGTAGCTCTACTGCGTCACAAAATAGGTATTCTGTCATTCCGGGGCCGCGAGCGTAGCGAGCGGAGCCCGGAATCCATAACCACAGACCGTCCGGTTGCGAACGGCGTGCGAGCAACTGCCGGCTGGGGTTATGGTTTCCGGGCTCGTCGGCAAGTCGGTGAAACCGACTTGCCGACGCCCCGGAAGGACAGCGTAGTTTGTGACGCGTAACCCACCACGATACGGCGACGCATGTCCGAGGGCACGGTGGGTTACGCTGCGCAAGTCGGACGAGCCGACTTGCGCAGCTAACCCACCCTGCACGTCAACGGTCAATCTCCTGCGCGAGGCGATCAAGCACTTGGGTCACATCGGCCTCGATACTCGGCGCAGGCGCTTCCAGAACGCGATAACCGCGCTCGCGTAACCAGCAGCCGCGCCAGCTGCGCGCGCTCGCGGCCGCGCTGCTCTCGCTCGCGGGCACGACATCGATCACGGTGCGCAACGGGAACGACACAACATCGGCAATGTGGGCACCCACCGGCACTTGGCGTTTGAATCCCTTTCCGGCAAATCGCCGATCCCGGGTGAGCCCATCCCAGAGCATGCGCTCGGCGTCGGTGGGATTGCGACGCAGCAGGCGGGCGAGCCCGCGCACCGGTCCGCGATCGCCCGGCACCGATTGGCCGGCGTATTCCGCAAGCAGCGCACGCAGCGTGCTTGCTTCCTCGCCATCCAGAACGCCGCCGCGCGCCGGGCCTTTGCGGCCTTCGCTCAAGCCCATGAGGATGCCGTGCAATGTCTGGACGTCCTGCTGCGTGGGCTGCATGCGGGCAAAAATGTTGCGCAGGTTGACCAGCATGGTCGCGCGCTTGTCGAGCGGGCGAAAATATTCGATCGCATCGAGCTCCCGTTCGAGATTGCTGAAGAAGGCCTCGATCTGCTGCTTGCCCGCAGGCTGCGACTTCTGCGGCATCGCGAACGGAAGCGCGCCGCCGGAGGCAAGCTGGAACCACTCATAGGCCATCAAGGCTACCGCCTGCGCCAAATTGAGCGACGCAAAGGCCGGATTCACCGGGAAAGTCACGATGCGGTCTGCGAGCGCGATCTCCTCGTTCTGCAGACCGTAGCGCTCCCGCCCAAACACGATCGCCACGTTCTCACCTTGAGCAACGTGCGGGGCGAGGAATGCGGCAGCTGCGTCCGGACCCAGCACGGGCTTGGCCTGATCATGCGCCCGCGCCGTCGTGGCCAGAACCAGCGTGCAGTCGGCAATCGCCGCCTGCACGCTGGCGTAGAGCGTCGCCTGATCGAGAATGCGGTCGGCGCCGGAAGCGGCGCGGTGGGCGTGGATGTTGGGCCAGCCGTCCCGCGGGTTGACCAGCCGCAGCCGGGCGAGGCCGAAATTCGCCATGACGCGCGCGGCAGCACCGATGTTCTCGCCGAGCTGCGGCTCGACCAGAACGACGGCGGGGCCAGGCAGATCCGTCCAGTCCTTGGTCTTATCAGTGCCGGCCCCAGGCATGGGTCAATACACCAGCACATCGTCCGTGCGCGCGCGCGACGCGAGCGCGCTGATCGGTCCCCCGGCGTCCCGCAATCCGAGGCTCTGGAACGTGGAATAATGGGCTGCGAGCTGCCCAACGAGCTGCTGCTTCTTCTCCGCGCTGTAACGGCTCGGCGTAAATTCAAACGCAAGCGGCACCGAGCGCGACAGGAGCCCGGCAAGCCCGTCCAGCACCTGAGGCTCATAACCTTCTGCGTCGATCCAGATGAGCCCGATCTCGCTCGGCGCAACGCCAAGGGACTCCAGCTGCTCCTCGACGCGCACCATCGGCACTTCGAGCGCAACCTGTCCGTCCAGCGATGGCGGAACGCCAATGGCATGGGCGCCGGTGTTGCGAGGATGCAGATGCAGGACAGCATTGCCCGCGCTCGCTCCCGCAGCTTTGCGCACGACGATCGCCGACTGGGATAGGCCGTTCAGCTCCAGATTCATGGCGAGCAGCCGTGCATTGCGCGGCTCGGGCTCGAATGCGACAGCGCGGCTGAATCGGCCGCTGCGCAGCGCGTAGATGGTATGCGTGCCGATGTGAGCCCCGACGTCAATGAATACAGCGTCCTTGTGCAAGCGTCCCGCCGCCGCCAACGCGTTTACTGCGGCGTCGATCTCACGGCGCTGCCAGCCGCCATGCCACATGACCCAGGCGCCGACAACGCGGTCGCCGGGATCGACAAAGAAGCGAACGTCGCCAAGATCGCACAGCACAAGATGCCCGCGCGCAGCCAGCGCATTGGTCACGACCTGACGCAGGACCGGCCAGCCGACCAGAATGGGCTCGAGCATCGCCTGCCGCAAAGCGCGCCGGCGACGCTCGTAGACCGCTCTGATCTGGCGCCAGGAGGGAATTCTCGGCTGGTCCTTGCAGGATTGGTTGGGCCGGGCCATAAGGCCGTGCCCAGGCGTTCCGCCTCGGTTTCTCTTGAACATATGCGCGCGCAAAGGCTCGTTCGCAATGGCGAAGATCACGGTCAAGAACCCGGTCGTCGAGATGGACGGCGACGAGATGACCCGCATCATCTGGGCTCTCATCAAAGAGAAGCTGATCCACCCCTATCTCGATATCGAGCTCCTCTACTTCGACCTCGGCATGCAGAAGCGCGACGAGACCCGCGATCAGATCACGATCGACGCGGCGGAGGCGATCAAGAGAGTGGGCGTCGGCGTGAAATGCGCCACCATCACCCCGGACGAAGCGCGGGTGAAGGAATTCAATCTCAAGGAGATGTACCGCTCGCCCAACGGAACCATCCGCAACATTCTCGGCGGCGTGATCTTTCGCGAGCCGATCATCTGCAAGAACGTGCCGCGCCTGGTGCCGGGCTGGACCAAGCCGATCATCATCGGCCGCCATGCCTATGGGGATCAATACCGCGCCACGGATTTCAAGGTGCCCGGCAAGGGAAAGCTGATGCTTTCCTTCTTCGGCGAGGACGGCAGCAAGATCGAGCGCGAAGTCTTCCAGTTTCCCGGAAGCGGCGTCGCCATGTCGATGTACAACCTCGACGATTCGATTCGCGATTTCGCGCGCGCGTCGTTGAATTTTGGTCTCAATCGCGGATATCCGGTGTACCTTTCCACCAAGAACACCATCGTGAAGGTGTATGACGGGCGCTTCAAGGATATCTTTCAAGAGATCTACGAGAAGGAGTTCAAGGCCGAGTTCGAGAAGAAGAAGATCTTCTACGAGCATCGCCTCATCGACGACATGGTCGCGGCGGCGTTGAAATGGTCGGGCGGTTATGTCTGGGCATGCAAGAACTACGACGGCGACGTGCAGTCCGATACGGTTGCGCAGGGCTACGGCTCGCTCGGGCTGATGACGTCGGTGCTGATGACCCCCGACGGCAAGGTCGTGGAGGCGGAAGCCGCGCACGGCACCGTGACGCGGCATTACCGCCAGCATCAGAAAGGCGAGCAGACCTCCACCAACTCGGTCGCGTCGATCTATGCCTGGACGCGCGGGCTTGCGCATCGCGCCAAGCTCGACGGTAATGCCGATCTCGCGCGGTTTGCCTCCACTCTGGAGAAGGTCACGGTCGATACCGTGGAGAAAGGCTTCATGACCAAGGATCTGGCGCTCCTGGTAGGCGCCGATCAGAAATGGCTCTCCACCACCGGGTTTCTGGACAAGGTCGACGCGAACCTCAAGCAAGCGGTTGGGGCTTGAGCGCCGGAACACCAGGTTCCATTGCGACGTTCTGCTCTCTACGGACCTTTCCGCCGGCACTTGCGTGAAAGCGCACGGTTTGCTGTGAGACGTGGGGGACACAACGGCTGGAGCTTTGCCCATGCGGATCTGTAAATCGCTCATGCTGTGCATCATTGTCGCCGCGTTCGGCGCCGGCCGCGCCTCGGCCGAAGTGCCCGCGGCCATTGCGGCGCCGGGAGAGACCGCGGTCGCCACGTTCCATGCCGAAGGCGCCCAGGTCTATGAATGCAAAGCGGGAAACGACGGCAAGCTTGCCTGGGCGTTCCGCGAGCCGATCGCGACGCTGTTGCTGGACGACAAGACCGTCGGCCGTCATTACGCCGGGCCGACCTGGGAGCACGTCGACGGCAGCGCGGTCACGGCCAAGGTTGCCGGCAACGCGCCGGGCAAGACCGCAAACGACATCCCTTGGCTCAAGCTGGAAGTGACCGGGCATCGGGGAAGCGGCACGCTTTCGGGCGTGACCACGGTGCAGCGGATCAACACCCAGTGGGGCGTGGTGACCGGTTCCTGCGAGAAAGCCGCCACGTTCCGGAGCGTGCCCTACTCGGCCGAGTACGTGTTCCTGCGCAAAGGATCTTAAGGCGCGTTCCGACAACCCTGCGTCTTCTGCGAAGAATCTGCGATCTCAGCCCGCGCCCAGTGCCGAGGCGATGGCTTCGAGCGCGGCGTCCGCCTTGGATCCGTCGGGGCCGCCGGCCTGCGCCATATCGGAGCGGCCGCCGCCGCCCTTTCCGCCCAGCGCCTCGGCTCCCTTGCGCACCAGATCGACCGCGGAAAAGCGCGCGGTGAGGTCGTCCGTCACCCCGACCACGACCCCGGCCTTGCCTTCCTGGCTGACCCCGACGATGGCGACTACACCCGAGCCGATCCGCTTTTTTTCCTCATCAGCCAGGCTGCGAAGATCTTTCAGATCGATGCCCTGGACGGCGCGCGCCATGAGCTTCACATCGCCTACGGTGCGCACGCCGTCACTGCCGTCGACGCGCGTCCCGCCACCGAGCGCAAGCTTCTTTCTCGCCTCGGCCAGCTCGCGTTCGAGCCGGCGGCGCTCCTCCAGCACATGCGCGAGCCGGCTTGGCATGTCTTCCACCGACGATTTGAGCTCGGCGGCGGCCTGCTTCGCCAGATCGCCCAGGTGATTGACGAATTTGCGCGCGGTGGTCGCGGTAAACGCCTCGATGCGGCGCACGCCGGCTGCGACCCCCGCCTCGCTCGCAAGCGTAATGATGCCGATGTCCCCGGTGCGGCGGACATGCGTTCCCCCGCAGAGCTCGATCGACCACCCCATGCTGTTGCCGCCGCTTTCGCCCATGGCGACCACGCGCACCTCGTCACCATATTTCTCGCCGAAGAGGGCGCGCGCGCCGGAGGCAATCGCGTCATCGACCGCCATGAGCCGGGTGACGACCGGCGTATTCTGCAGCACCGCGTCGTTGGCAATGTCCTCGACCCGCTCCATCTCCTCGCGGCTCATCGGCTTGGGATGCGAGAAATCGAACCGCAGCCGATCGGGTGCGACCAGCGAGCCTTTTTGCGCCACGTGATCGCCGAGCACCTGGCGCAGCGCCTCGTGCAGCAGGTGAGTTGCCGAATGATTTTGCCGTATCGCCGTTCTGCGCAAACGATCGACCTCAAGCGCAAGCGCCGCATTCCGCGTGAGCTTTCCTTTCTCCACCTCGACGGAATGCACGAACAGATCGGTTGCTTTCCTTTGCGTGTCGGTGACACGCACCCTCACCCCTTCGCCGATCATCGCACCGGTATCGCCAACCTGGCCACCGGCCTCGGCGTAGAACGGCGTCTGGTTGAGAACCACTGAACCGCTCTCACCGGGGCTCAGCGCATCGACTTCCTCACCGTCGCGTACCAGCGCCAGCACCTCTCCCTCGGCAGATTCGGTCTCATAGCCCAGGAACTCGGTCGCGCCGAATTTCTGGCGCACTGCAAACCACACCGCTTCCGTCGCGGAATCGCCCGACCCCACCCATGCGGCACGCGCCTTCTCGCGCTGTTCCGCCATCGCCCTGTTGAAGCCATCGAGATCGACACCAATGCCGCGCGGCTTGAGCGCGTCCTCGGTCAGGTCCAAAGGAAAGCCATAGGTGTCATAGAGGGTGAACGCGGTCTCACCTTTGAGCCTGTCGCCTCTGCGCAGAGTGCGGCTCTCCTCCTCGAGCATGGAGAGGCCGCGTTCGAGCATCGTGCGAAATCGGCTCTCTTCCAGCCGCAGAGTCTCGGTGATGAGCGCTTCGGCACGGGACAGCTCGGGATAGGCCTGGCCCATCTCGCGCACCAAAGTCGGAACCAGCCGCCACAGCAGCGGGCTGTCGGCGCCGAGGAGCTGCGCATGGCGCATGGCGCGGCGCATGATCCGGCGCAGCACGTATCCGCGGCCCTCGTTCGAAGGCAGCACGCCGTCGGCGATCAGGAACGAGGAGGCTCGCAGATGATCGGCAATCACCCGATGCGACACGCCGCGCGGGCCGTCCGGCTCCACGCCGGTAAGATCGGCGACATGCGAGATGATCGCGCCGAACAGATCGATCTTGTAGTTGTCGTGCGTGCCTTGCAGCACCGCGGCAATGCGCTCGAGACCCATCCCGGTATCGATCGAGGGGCGCGGCAGAGGAACCCGATTGCCGCCGGGAAGCTGCTCGAACTGCATGAACACCAGGTTCCAGATCTCGATGAAGCGGTCGCCCTCGGGCTCGGACGAGCCGGGCGGACCGCCGGGGATGTGAGCGCCATGATCGTAGAAGATCTCCGAGCAGGGGCCGCACGGGCCGAGGTCGCCCATCTGCCAGAAATTGTCCGATCCCGCGATCCGCACCAGCTTGTCGCTGGGGAGCCCGGCGATTTTCTTCCACAGGTCGAAGGCCGCATCGTCATCGATGAAGACCGTCACCAGCAGCCGGTCCTGCGGCAGCCCGAATTCCCTGGTGACCAGGTCCCAGGCAAGCTCGATGGCGCGCTCCTTGAAATAATCGCCGAACGAGAAGTTGCCGAGCATCTCGAAGAAGGTGTGATGGCGCGCGGTGTAGCCGACATTGTCGAGATCATTGTGCTTGCCGCCCGCGCGCACGCATTTTTGCGCGCTCACCGCGCGGGTATAGGGACGCTTCTCGAGGCCGGTGAAGACGTTCTTGAATTGCACCATCCCCGCGTTGGTGAACATGAGGGTGGGATCGTTGCGCGGCACCAACGGCGAGGATGGGACGACCTGATGGCCGTTGCGGGCGAAATAGTCGAGAAAGCCCGCTCGGATCTCGTTGACGCCGCTCATGTCAGACGACTTCCACGATGCGTAACTTCCACTGTCTTAATTTTACGCTGCAGGATCGCGCATCGGCGATCCGCCGTTGCCCGACGGCTTGCACGCCGCCGCTGCTTTTGCGCCGCTCCCGGTGAGGCAACGATTGCCGCAGCACCACGATAATTCAACAACGCTGCCCTCGGTTCGAGGGTGCGGTCGCTTTTAGCGGCGGCACCCCTTGATGTCCAGGAACTCCAGTGCGAGGCCATCCTTATCGCGCTGCGTGCCATCGGCTATACTTGTCCTCCTCCTTGCGCATGGCAGCGCGCCTTCCCAAGTCCGCCCGCACCCATGGACACTGCGCCACGACGGTCCGTTTCGATGCTCGAGGAGCGGCTGCGATCGGGCAGCTTCGTCATCACCGCGGAGGTTACGCCGCCGCTATCTTTCCGCGCGCAAGACCTCATCGAGCGCGCGCTGCCGCTGCGCGGGCTGGTCGACGCCGTCAACGTCACCGACGGCGCGCGCGCGCGCGCGCATCTCTCGGCACCGATTGCGGCCGCCCTGCTCGCGCGCGAGGGGCTCGAGCCGGTGCTCCAGCTCACCTGTCGCGACCGCAACCGCATTGCGCTTGAAAGCGAGCTCATGGGTGCGGCAGCCTGCGGCGTGCACAACATTCTGTGCCTTACCGGCGATGATCCGAAAGCAGGCGATCAGCCTGAAACCAAAGCCGTGTTCGACATCGATTCGGCCGCGCTCACGCGCATTGCCCGCGACCTGCGCGATCATGCAACCTTGCCCTCCGGGCGCAAGATTGCCGGCAAGGCGCAGTTTTTTCTCGGCGCAGCCGATCTCCCGATCGACCCGCCGCCGGGCTGGCGTCCGGACAAGCTCGCGGCGAAAGCCGCAGCCGGCGCGCAATTCGCGCAGACACAGTTCTGCATGGACGTGGAGATCGTCCGGCGATACGCGGCGCGGGTCAGGGAGCACGCAGCGTTGCGCGATTTTTTTCTGCTCATCGGCGTGGCCCCGCTGCGCTCGGTGAAATCCGCGCGCTGGATGCAGCAGCACCTCTACGGCACGATCATTCCGGAGGCTTTGGTGCAGCGGCTCGAGCGTGCGGCCGATCCGGCGGCGGAGGGTCAGCGAATCTGCGTCGAGCTTATCGAGGCGCTTGCCACGACGGCGGGTGTCGCCGGGGTGCATGTGATGGCGCCGGCGAACGAGGGTGCGCTCCCCGGCGTCATCGCCGAGGTGCGCCGGCGCCTGGGGCAGCGCTGAAACAAACGCACGGCCGGGAAGTGTGGATTCCCGAACCGTGCGCCAGCACTACGCAACATTTACGCCAACACCATCATCATGAGTGCGCCGCATGACAAAGCGATGAAGAGCAAGAAGGTGAGATAGCTACAGCGCCGTACGCTTCCCCCTTGTCCTCATCCCTGCGCAGCGTCGCCGTCACCCTGCGGCTCCTCGCCGGTGAGGATTCGCTCCGCGATGAGTCCTGCGTTCTGCCGCACGGCGGTCTCGATCTTGGCGGCGATATCGGGATTGGCCTTGAGGAAGAGTTTGGCGTTCTCGCGCCCCTGGCCGATGCGCTGGCTTTCGAAGGAAAACCAGGATCCGGACTTCTCAACCACGCCGGCCTTGAGACCCAAATCGATGAGCTCGCCCGCCTTGGAGATGCCCTCGCCGTACATGATGTCGAACTCGACCTGCTTGAACGGCGGCGCGAGCTTGTTCTTCACCACCTTCACGCGGGTCAGGTTGCCGATCACCTCATCGCGCTCCTTGATCGCGCCGATCCGGCGGATATCGAGGCGCACCGAGGCGTAAAACTTGAGCGCGTGGCCGCCGGTCGTCGTCTCCGGCGAGCCATACATCACGCCGATCTTCATCCGCATCTGATTGATGAAGATCACCATCGTATTGGAGCGGTTGATCGAGGCGGTGAGCTTGCGCAGCGCCTGGCTCATAAGCCGCGCCTGCAATCCGGGCTGGCTGTCGCCCATGTCGCCTTCGAGCTCGGCGCGGGGAACGAGCGCTGCAACCGAATCGATGACCAGCACATCGACCGCGCCCGAGCGCACCAGGGTGTCGGCGATCTCGAGCGCCTGCTCCCCGGCATCGGGCTGGGAGATCAGGAGATCATCGACATTAACCCCGAGTTTCCTCCCATAGATCGGATCGAGCGCATGCTCGGCATCGATGAAGGCGCAGATGCCGCCCTTTTTCTGCGCTTCCGCAACGCAATGGAGCGCAAGCGTGGTCTTGCCCGAGGATTCCGGCCCGTAGATCTCAACGACGCGCCCGCGCGGCAGCCCGCCCACGCCGAGCGCAATGTCGAGGCCAAGCGAGCCGGTGGAGACGGTGTCCACGTCCATGGCCTTGTTGTTCTTGCCGAGCCGCATGATCGAGCCCTTGCCGAAATTGCGCTCGATCTGGGAGAGCGCCGCATCCAGCGCCTTCGATTTGTCCATGGAAAATCCTTCAACGATCCGCAGCGCAATGCCCATTGCTTTTGCTCCTTATGACCGGGATTGGGAGGACCGACAAACCGCCCCTCCCACGAATGGCGAGCAATGTACACCATTTGTTCTCGGTTCGCAAGATGTTCTTTTTTGGCCCCCGGGTACTGGCCCGTTTCCATGTCAGTGGTCCGTTTTGAATTTGCCCGGTTTACTTCGGACCACCCTCAAGCTCGATCTTCATTTCCACCGGTTCACCGTCGCCATCGTAGATTTGCGACACGTTCATCGCGAACGTGCGAAACCAGCGAACGCGCGCTGGTCCAGGCCAGCCTTTATCGTGAGATGGCACCTTCTTAAGCAGTGCGATCAAAAGCGGATCGAGCCCTAGTTGATCGGTCCCGTCACCGCCATTACCGCCGGCATCACTGCTCGTTTTGTCTACTGTCGGTTCACTGGGTTCGCCTTGCGGCACGAAGCCGGGCATCACCAATCGATCGCGGCCAGCTTCGAAGAAGCCAGCCTGTTCTGCTGAACGCTCCAGCACGCGCCGCGCCGTATCGCTTAGCGTGCTCGCAACCCCAAGCGCGATAAGCTCTTTCTGTAGAGCCGCAGTCGGCGGCAAAACGCTACCCTTGAACTTGTCGTGCACGGCCGCATAGAGGGGAACGTTAAGGAAGGCCCTCGCACGACCTTCGCGCTCGCGTTTTGCATCGACTACCAACCGCCCAAGCTCATTCAAAGAGAGCGAATCCGAACGATCCGTGTTGATGAGTCCAAACAGGCGGCTCGCACCTAGACGTGATCGGAAGCCGCTGCTGGTTGGGCTTTGTTTCACCCATGGGGCTAACTGCTCAGCCGAACAAGTTCCGGTCCCGACATTATTGTGGATCGCCTTGGCAAGCGTGATCGCTTCGTTCAAGTCCATGTAGGGAAAAGCAATAGAAGATCGCTGCCGCTTGCCGGCTTCCTCGGTCTTCATATTCTCCACCGTTCCCGTCCCGTTCTCACTGGTCATATCCGGGCTCCTTCCACCAATATGGATAGCGCGGAAGATATATACTGAACCGCAAGCCCGATCGCAAGACATATTTTGGATATTACCCATTTTTTCTCTTGCATTATTCGCGTGTATGGATATTATCCAGAAACGTTGGATAGGAGACGAAAATGCCCATAAGAACCAGAGCCCCGGCGCTACTCTGCCGACCGGCGCGCGGGGCAAGGACCAAACAGGAAGGGCCGCGCCCTAGCCCACCAGCCAGTACACGCGGCCCTTAATCGGCAGTCTACTCGGGGCTCGTCTAACGGCAGGACACCCGCCCTTACCAGTGAGGAAATGTCGGTCCGAATCCGACGCCCCGAGCCAAGTAGTGGGACCGTCACCGTTGGAGCGGTGCCGGTCCCGGATCACAAACCCAGGATTGGCCCCTGAGCTATGACCACTTCGGTTACATATAGCCCAAATTGCCCGCCTTTTGAAGGGTCTGGCAGGCCAATCCGCAACATCATGGATTGGCCCCATGAACATCCTTCCGCGTGATAAGCAAATCGAGATCATCGCCGCCTTGTGTGAAGGCGTCGGTGTGCGTGCTACCGCTCGCCTGGCCGGCGTGAACCGCAAGACCGTCGCCAAGCTCGCCCTCGATGTGGGCATCGGCTGTGCTGAGCTGCACGATCGCATCATGATTGGCATCCGGGTTAATCGCCTAGAACTGGACGAGCTGTGGAGCTTCGTCGGCAAAAAGCAGGCGCGCGTCGAACGCCACGAACTCTTTGCCAAGGGCGACCAGTACGTTTTCATCGGCATGGCTGGGACACAGAAGGCCATCATCAGTTACCGCGTGGGTAAGCGCGACAGCGAGAATACGGACCTATTCATTCGCGACCTTCGGGAGCGGGTGCTCGGGATGCCCGAAATTTCCAGCGACGGTTTCAAGCCCTACATGCCCGCAATCCGCGATGCTTTCGGCAACCGCGTGGCGCATGGTGTGGTGTCCAAGACCTACAGCGTAACCCACCTGAACGTAAACGAGGCCGCGCGGCGCTACAGTCCCGCTGCTGTAATTGCTGTAAGCCGCGATGTAGTAAGCGGTATCCCGGCTGAGATTTCGACCAGCTACGCGGAGCGGCAGAACCTATCGCTGCGCATGGCGTGCCGGCGGTTCACTCGGCTAACGAACGGCTTCAGCAAGAAACTCGATAATCATGTCGCGGCGGTTGCGCTCTATGTCGCGTTCTACAATTTCTGCCGCGTGCACGAAACACTGCGAACAACACCAGTCTTTGCGCTCGGCATTACGGACCATGTGTGGTCAATAGGCGAATTGATTGATGCAGCCTTCAGTGCTGTGCCAGTGAAGCCAGTACCCACAGCACCGGATCGACGCCGACAGTTCCAGGTAATACAAGGAGGACGCCCCTAAGCAGCTCCCCTTACCATTCCCGGATTGAAATGCCGCTTGATGCCTTTTTCGGCCTTGCCGCCAATGAAAGTGAACGGCAATTCGGGCTGTTCTGCATCTGGGCGAGTCGCTGGCCGCATTGAACGACGACGCCCGGAGAAGGCTGCCGAAGGAAGATGCTCTAAAGGTGGAAGCACGGGCGTCTTTCCTTTGAACCATTCTTCAATCGAAACGATTTGTAGTTTCGGAATATCGCCGTGCACAATGTTGGCGAATCTTGTCGTCGATGCCTCCCGAATCATTTCTCGCGTTGGGGGATAGAGGCATATAAACAAACCCATTTCTGCATTCTCACGTTCCAATACCCGCGCAAATGCCCGAATGTCGTTAGGGCCTATATTTTGCCCCCCTTTTACGGAGGTGAGCATTCGGCCCCATGGCCGACCTGGACCATTGGGGAAAAACAGCTCTCCATCAATCCCGCGATCAGCGCCTTTTTTTTGCTCTCGCAATGCATGTGGGTTGAAAAGGTAGTTCGCCCACCATTGGAATTGATATTTATCGCGTTCAGCTAAACGAACAGCGGATTCGAAATCGCGCGGCATCCCCTCGCTGTCATATACAATCTTTTGACCTATCCTCCTTGCAAACTCCGCAAGACGACTTTCGATAACCTTTACTGCATGAACTGCAACATCAATACCAATCCACTCCCGCCCTGCTTTTTCGGCCGCTTCGATTGTCGTCCCACATCCACAAAAGGGATCAAGGATCAAGTCGCCTTTATTGGAGGAAGCCTCAATAATGCGATCAAGCAGAGCGACAGGCTTTTGCGTTGGATAGCCAATACGCTCGTTTCCTGCTGGATTGATTTTGTTTATATCATCCCAAAGATCGCTAACGGCGAGCCCCTGCAATTCGTCCTTGTATCGCTTGATTTGCGGCCATCCCCCTCCTGGGGGCCAATAAATCTTTTCCGCCGCATCCAAAGCATCAAGATTTTCAACGGTAAATTTCCAGTGTGCCCCTTGCGAGGTCGGATCAAAACCGCGCCAAGGTTGACCCGACGATCCCCTCCGCGTGCCCGCAGCCGTCAAGCTGTTGCGCCAATACAAACGCCCGTCACCGTCATCATATTTGTAGTATTTGTCGAGGTACTCTTCTTCGTAATCAATCCGGGGGTTTGTCCAAGTGAACCGGTCACCTTTGCTATAGAAAAGAATCACATCATGAACCGGTCCATAGCGCTTCGCACTGCTATGGGCACTATGCCGTTTCCAGACAATTTCATTCTGAAATCGTTGCGGGCCAAAAATGCCATCAAGAAGCACTTTAAGGTAATGGCTGGCGGTCGGATCACAGTGTAGATAAAGCGAGCCGCCCTGCTTCAATTTGTGATTTAGTTCATGAAGGCGAACAGCCATCATGACCAAGTAGGCCATCATGTCGCTTTCTGCGAGAGCTGAGCGCAGAGCATCGATGAGGCGCGCAGTGCCGCCGCCCTGCCGCATTACCTCTTTGAAGGCCCATTCAGCCTCATCGCCCCACATCCAAGTGTCGCGAAATGCTTGCGCTTGCGCTGACTGCGCATCGTCCTGCGGGCTTTTGAAAAGGACGTTGTACTGGGCTTGGCTGTTGAACGGCGGATCAAGGTAAATCAGGTCTACCGTTTCGTCCCCGACGTATGTGCGGAGCACATCGAGATTGTCGCCAAAATAGAGCTTGTTCACAAACGCCACTGCCGGCGAGACGCAGCCGGTTCCAACCCCGCCCCCCGAAGGGCAGGTTAACCCAGCATTAACCAGCATGGCTAGACGGGCCCCTTAGTCGTGGTTAACGGGGGGGGGGTGGCCCCTTTTGCCGGGGCGAGTGGCCCGTTTTGCGGGAAAAGGGGCCAGTACCTGGCCCCCGGTAGTGTCCTAATTCGGTCTTTTGTATAGTGAGCCACGACTTGAGGGCGGTAATTAGGACAGTACCTGGCCCCCGGGTACTGTCCTGGCCCCCGAATTAGGACACTACCTGGCCCCCGGTAGCGTCCTAATTTCCGAGGCTTCTGTCCTGAAGTTTCGAATGTCCCAGTTTCAATTTCGGAACCAAACCCCCTCCGCCTCGTTCTCAGTCTTTTTCGATTCGGGGCGACTGTCGTGTCCATGGCAGCCAAGTATGCGGGATACGCGCTTGAATGCTTGCGACTGGCAGAGCGCGCGGAAGATCCAGCCAAGAAGGCGTTGATGCTGGATATGGCTCAAGCCTGGATCAGGTTGTCCGAACAGGCGAAAGAAAAAGCTAGTGCGGATTCCGGGGCAAGCGGCCAGTGACTCCGACAGGAAAGCGGCCACCGATTCCGATCGAAGGCGGCCACCCTGTTGATAGGGTGAGGCGGGGAACGTTGCCGGCAATCTGAGCGGGCAAGGTCCTCCCTTTGCGATTCGCGCAAGGGGGGGAGGGGACCGATGCCGGCCGAGAGATTGTCGATGCGTAAGGTACGAGAAGTCAACGTCACGCAGGCGCGGACGTAGCTCAACGGAAGAGCGCCGCCTGACCAGGGTGAAGGTTGAGGTTCGACTCCTTCCGTCCGCTCCATGCCGCGGTGCGCGAAAGCCACAGGGGAGAATTCCGGTTCGCTCGACACCGCGTCGCCGCAATTCCCCCCAGCTACCCCGATACCCTGCTGCCAGGATCTGCTCGGTGGATCCAAAAGGGGGGCGTAGACATGTGGATTCTCTTGCCGATCGCGATCATCGCCTCGATGAGCGCGTTGGGCTTTGCGCCGGTGTGGCTGCCGGTCGAGACCGACGAAGACCGGAAGCCTAACGGGTTCTGAAACCAACGAGCACCGCGGATCGGTGGGCCGGATTAGCCGTACACGTCGGCTGCTGACAGCGGACTTGAAGGCCGTATCCCGCCGCAAACCGTGACTTATCTGTGCCCCGGCAGTCGTAATCCGTCGTGGGATCTGCACACGCTCGCCAAGCGCTCCGATAACGCGATCGCATCCGCCCAATCGAGAGCGAAAGCGCTGGAGCGTATCTCGCAATAAGCCTGATGGATGCGGTCAATCCTGCTCAGTGATCGTGGGTAGACCAGATGACTTGCACCGCCTACCGCGAGCGTGGCACGCCTGAGCGAGAGCGGAACCAGGGGCAAGGGCGTGAGGCAAGACGGCTTTATCGGCAAACCTGTTGGACGGATTGAAGACCGGCCGCTGCTCACCGGTGCAGGCCGGTTCGTGGGCGATCTGAGTTTTGCCGGCACGCTGGAAGCGGCGTTCGTGCGCAGCCCCCATGCCCATGCCCGCATCCGCGCGCTCGACACCAAGCGGGCGAGCGCGCATCCGCGCGTGCACGCGGTGCTCACGCTCGCCGACCTGCGCCCCCTGCTCACCCAGGAACGCGTGCCGCTTGGGTTTCGCACCAGCGCGCTTCCTCCCGACATCACCCCGTTCGTGCTCGCCCGCGACGAGGTCGCCTTCGTGGGCGAAGCGGTCGCGGTGGTGATCGCGGACACGCGATATATCGCCGAGGACGCCGCTGCACTTGTCGAAGTGGACTACGAGGTATTGCCCGCGGTCTCCGATTGCCGCGCCGCGCTCGCGCCGGGCAGCCCGCCTGCGCATCTCGGCAAGGCGACAAATCTCCTCATCGAGTTCAAGCAGTCCTATGGCGACGTGGCCGCCGCTTTCGCAGGCGCGCCGCATACCGCACGGGTTGCGCTCAAGCAGCACCGGGGCGGCGCCCATTCGATGGAAGGGCGCGGCGCGCTCGCGGCCTACGACCGCAACGAGGACAGGCTGACTCTTTGGACCTCGACCCAGCTGGCGCATGAGGTGCGCGCCTTCTTGATGGCGCTCCTCTCGCTCGACGAGAATCGGCTGCGCGTCGTAGCGCCGGACGTGGGCGGCGGGTTCGGCGCCAAGTTCCTGCTCTACCCGGAGGAGGTGACGCTCGCCGCCGCGTGCCTGCTGCTGCGCCGGCCGATCAAATGGGTGGAGGATCGGCGCGAGCATTTCCTCGCCGCCGTGCAGGAGCGTGACCAATATTGGGATCTGGAAGTCGCGTTCGACCACGAAGCGCGGCTCCGCGGCGTGCGCGGCACGCTCATTCACGACCAGGGCGCCTATACCCCGCAAGGCATCAATCTTCCCTACAATGCCTCGACCGGGGTACCCGGCCCCTACATGCTGCCGGCCTACAAGCTCAACGTGCGCGTGGCCGAGACCAACAAGGTCGCGACCATGCCGGTACGCGGCGCCGGCTATCCGGAAGCGGCGTTCGCGATGGAGCGCTTGCTCGACCGCATCGCCGACACGCTTTCGCTGCCGCGGCCCGAGGTGAGGGAGCGCAATCTCGTGCCGCCGGAGAAGATGCCTTACCTGACGCCGCTGAAGACTCGCGCCGGCTCTCCCATTGCGCTCGACAGCGGCGACTTCCCGCTCTGCCAGCGCAAAGCCATGGAGGCGATCGATCACGCCGGCTTTCCCGCCCGCCAGCAACGCGCGCGCGCGTCCGGCCGCTATCTCGGCATCGGCATCGGCAATGGCGTCAAGGGAACGGGGCGCGGCCCGTTCGAGTCGGCGATCGTGCGCATCGGGCGCTCCGGCCGCATCTCGCTTTACACCGGCGCCATGCCGATGGGGCAGGGGATCAAGACGGCGCTGGCGCAGATCTGTGCCAGCGAGCTCGGCGTTACCCCGGATACGGTCAGCGTCACCGCAGGGGATACCGCGGTCATTCCCTATGGGCAGGGCGGCTTTGCCAGCCGCCAGACGGTGACGGCAGGCTCGTCGGTGCATCTCGCCGCCGCCGCGGTGCGGGAGAAGGCGATGCAGGTCGCCGCACATCTCCTGGAGGTGAGCACGAGCGACCTCGAGCTGCGCGAGGGGCGAATCGAGATCGCCGGCGCGCCGGGAAGCGGGCTCACCCTGCGCGAGGTCGCCGAGGCGGTCTCCGGGGTGCCCGGCTATCCCATGCCGGGTAAGTTCGAGCCGGGGCTGGAGAGCATCCAGAGCTTCCTGCCCGATGCGCTCACCTACGGCGGCTCATCGCATGCGGTCGAGGTCGAGGTGGACGTTGAGACGGGCGCCGTGCGCATCCTGCGCTATGTCGTGGTGAACGACAGCGGACGCATCATCAATCCCATGATCGCAGAAGGTCAGATCATGGGCGGCGTGGCGCACGCAATCGGCAATGCGCTGTTCGAGCTGATGGGCTACGACGAGCAGGCGCAGCCGGTGACCACGACTTTCGCCGAATATCTGCTGGCGAGCGCGACGGAAGTGCCGAACGTGGAAGTGGGCTTCATGCAGTTCCCCTCACCGCTCAATCCGCTCGGGGTGAAGGGGGTGGGCGAATCCGGCTGCGTGCCGGCGGCGGCCGCCATCGTCTCCGCCATCGAGAGCGCGCTCTCGCCATTCGGCGTGCGCATCAGCGAATATCCCGTCACCCCGGCGCGCCTGTTCGCGTTGCTGCAGAATGCGAAAAAAAGTACCCTTTCGTAGGGGCGAGGCATGAGGGGCACCCCAAAAAATGCCTTGCATTTTTTGGGGACCCCGACTCGCCCCTCTCTCATATGCGCAGATGTCGGGACGGCTCCTCACTGGCTGGATTTGATGCCGAGATCCTTGGCGACTTGGGCGAGGCGCGCGCGTTGCCGATCAGTAGACGCGGCAAATTCCGCAGGGCCGCCGAGGTTGACGAGCTGGCCGGTCGTCAACAGGCGCGACTCGACCGTAGCGTCGGTGACCGCACGCACATCTCCGGCGATCCGCTCGCGCAACGCGAGCGGCATCCCGGGCGGACCGAAGTAGCCGACGAGACCGTCGAATGTCAGCTCGGGGAAGCCGGCATCCCCGGCGGTAGGAATATCGGGCAGCATGGGAGCGCGCACGCTGTTCGTCACCAGCACCGGCTTGATGCGGCCGGCCTCGATCTGCGGGCGCGCGATAGCGTATGCGCCCTCATAGACCTGCACGCGATTTTCGGCGAGGTCACTGGCCGCTTCGACCGGGTTGCGGTAGGGCACCTTCGACATGTTGAGGCCCCTGGTCTGCAGAAAGCCGGCAAAAGCGAAATCAAGCGCCCCGGTCACCCCCGCCCAGTTGAGCTTTCCCGGCTGCGCCCGCGCCATGGCAACCACATCGGCAAAGGTCGCGACCTTGAGGGAGACCGGGACGCAGATAATGATGATGGTGTTGGACACCTGCGCGATCGGCAGAAGATCGCTCTGTTTGTAGGACAGGTTATCGTGCAGATAAGGGTGGGCCGTGAACGACGAGGTGGGCGCCGCCAAAAGTACGTGATCGTCGTGGGCACCCAGGAAGCTGGTGATGGCGACGATGCCGTCACCGCCGGGACGATTCTCGATCACGACGGGCTGGCCCCATCGCGCGCTGAGCCGTTCGCCCAGGAGCCGCGTGCCGATATCGACGCCGGAGCCCGCGCCGAGGGTCACCAGAAATTTGACCGGACGCTGCGGCCAGCTCTGTGCCGATGCCGGCAGTCCGTACCCGAGAACGCCCGTCACGACAGCAAAAACAGCAAGGCCAAATGCGCGTAGCGCCTTGGGCATGGTCTCTCCTCCAGGCTTTTGGCAATGAGATAGCAGCCTCGCCCGCAGGAGCGAAGCGAAATCCGGGACCGGCACCGCGTCATGATGCCCGTGTCGGTGCCCGGAGTATCGGCGCTACCGCTTGATCCCGGCGGCAGCCACCGCCTGTGCCCACAGGTCGAGGTCGGCGGAGATGCGCGCGGCGAACTCGCCGGGCTTATCGCCGAGCGGATCGGCGCCGAGACTTGCAAGCCGCGCGACGAATGCTGGATCTTTGACGGCGCGGGCGATTTCCGCGGCGAGCCGCTCGATGATCAGCTTCGGAGTTCCCCCCGGCGCGACGAGCCCATTCCAGGTGATCACGTTGAAACCGGGGAAGCCGGATTCGGCTACGGTGGGCACGTCGGGCAGCTGCGGGCTGCGCCTCTCGCCCGACACCGCCAGCGCGCGGATGGCGGCGCCCGCAAGATGCGGCAAGGCATCGGAGAGGTTGGAGAACATGGTGGGAAGATGGCCCGCCACAACATCGGTCAGCGCCGGCGCGTTGCCGCGATAGCTGACATTCGTCATCTCAAGGCCTGCCCGGTGCAGGAACAGCGCCATGGCAAGATGGGTGACGCTGCCCACGGCGCCTTCGGCATAGCTTGGCTTCGAGGGCTGCGCGCGCACCCAGGCGATGAGCTCCGCCAGCGTCTTGACCGGCAGGTCCTTGTTGACGACGAGGACGAACGGGTTCGTCGCCACGATGCTGATCGGCGCAAAGTCCTTGCGCGGGTCGTAGGGCACCTTGCTGAGCGCAGCCTGGATTGCAAGCGGCGGCAGGACTCCCCAGAGCAGGGTGTAGCCATCAGCGGGCGCACGCGCGACTGCTTCCGCAGCGATGATGCCGTTGCCGCCGACGCGGTTTTCCACCACGAACTGCTGCCCGAAGGCCTCGCTCAGGCGCTGCGCGGTAAGGCGCGCCAGGACATCGGCATTACCGCCGGCGGCATAGGGGCCGATGATGCGCACCGGGTGCTGCGGCCAGTCCTGCCCGTATGCGAGCCCCGCAATAAACAGAACGCTCGCGAGGGCGCAGAGTGCGAAGACACTCGCGCAGGGCCGCGAGAGCAGCGGGCACAGTCGCCGCATTGTCGGTTCTCCTCGATGCGCGAGCGCGTTGTCAGAAAACGTTTGCTCCGTGGCGAAACCTGGGCACACACATGGCAGCCGGCTGAGGATTCATTGCGTGCAAGCTAAAAAAAGCGAGCTCCAGAGGAACCTTCTTTCCCCTCGCGCATTGTCGGGCGGGACGTGACATTGCAGGGGGATCACCATGCCAACAGCTATCGCTCGTACGGGAATGGCCGCTGCATCGGTTCCGGTGCAAGCCGCCGGCCTTCCCTCCTCGGACAATTTTCTCATCGCGCGGATCGCCGCGGGCAACCAGGCGGCAATGCGTGACCTCTTTGCCCGACACCAAACCTCGGTCTATCGCTGGCTGTTGCGGTTCGTTCGTGATGAAGCGCTCGCTGAAGATCTTCTGAGCGAAGTCTTCATGGATGTGTGGCGGCAGGCCGCCGCATTCGAGGGCCGCTCGTCGGTGTCCACATGGCTTCTTGCCATCGCGCGCCACAAGGCGCTCTCGGCGCGACGACGGCGGCGCGACGATCAGCTCGATGATGAGCTCGCGGAGAGCATCCGCGATCCTTCCGGGGATGCTGAAACCATGCTGCAGGAGAAAGACCGGGACGAACGACTGGTTGTGGCCTTGAGCACGCTCTCCGACGAGCATCGCGAGATCATCGACCTCGTCTACTATCACGGCAAGTCGGTGAAAGAAGTCGCAGCGATAACCGGCTTGCCCGCAGGTACGGTGAAGACCCGGATGTTCTACGCGCGGCGGAAGCTCGCCGAGGCGGTGAAGGCCCTCACGAATTAGCAGTTACTCGATGATCTCGTCGGCGCGGGCCAGCAATGTCGGTGGCACAGTGAGGCCGAGCGCCTTCGCCGTGCGCAGGTTGAGCACCAGCTCGACCTCGGTCGCCTGTTGCACCGGCAGGTCGGCCGGCTTTTCGCCCTTGAGGATGCGCCCGGTGTAGATGCCGTTGCGCCGATACGCATCCGCAACGCTGCCGCCGAAGCTCATCAGACCACCAGCCGCGGCAAATTCGCGGTATTGGTGCATGGCGGGGATCGCGTTGCGAAGGGCGAGATCGGCGAGCTCGGCAAGCCGGCTGTTGAAAAGCAGATCGTTGCCGATGATGAGCGCGTCTGCGCGGTCACTGCGAATATGAGCGAATGCGTGCTCGAACTCGGCTTCGCTGCTCGTCTCCGTCACGCGCAGCTGCAGGCCCAGCATCCCCGCCGCGGTGAAGAGCTTTCGCGCCTCGGTGTCGGCCATGGCAGGGTTGGTCGGATTGACCAGCAGAGCGATGGTCGGTTTGCGCAAAAGCTCGTGCAGAATCTCGAGTTGCTTCGGGCCTATCTCGGCACCGAGCGTAGTGACCGCTGTCGCATTGCCGCCAGGCTCCGCAAGGCTCCTAACGAGTCCCACCGCGAGCGGATCGACTGCGAGCGATGCGACGATGGCAATGCTTGCCGTTGCCGCCTTGGCCGCGAGCGCGGCAGGCGTTCCGCCGGTAACGATCACCCGCACCTGACGGCGCACGAGATCGTCGGCGAGCGCGGGCAAGCGGTCGTTGTGGCTTTTTGCCCAGCGATATTCGACCGAGAGATTGCGGTCCTCCAGGTATCCCGTTTCCGCGAGGCCCTGGTGCCACGCGCGCAAACGACTTGCGAACAATTCGGGGGTTTCCGCGCCGAGGAAGCCGATCACCGGCCCCGCCGCTTGCTGCGCGCCGGCGCATCGCGGCCATGCGCTGGCGCAGGCCGCCATCAGCGTGATGAAATCGCGTCGCCTCATTTTCCTTGCAGCGCTGCGGCCTTGGATCGCTTTGAGGAAGCGTATCACATTGGACCGGGCGTGTGATCCACGTTCGTAGGGGCGAGGCACGCGGGGCACCCAAAAAACGCGCTGGGTTTTCTTGCGGCACCGGCTCGCCCCTACACCGGACGCGTTGCGCAGCAGCCGTTGAAACCGCGGGGCAAACGGCGCAGTCTGTGTTGTCGCTCCTGCCGCGAAAGCGGCTGTGCCCGAAGCCGCATCAGCATGCGAGCCGGCAGCAACGGCGCGGGGAGGAGGAAACCGGAGCCGGCGCGCAAGACGCCCTCCGTCAGGGAGAGAAGAACATGAGCCATCGCAAGCGGCGTAACGGCGCACACGAGCTCGCCTCAGTCGAGCAGGTTGCCGGGAACGGACTTCTGCATCGCCGCGCGCTCCTTGGCCGCGGCATCATGCTTGCGGGCGCCATGGGCACGGGCGTCGGCGCCTCGGTCGCCAGCGCGGCCGCCGAGCCGCTCAAGAACGATCCATGGAGCCTGGAGACGGGCTCGGTCCTGCCACCCTATCAGGTGCCGTCGCGCTTCGAGAACGACGTGATCCGCACCCGCAGCAATCCCGACAACGAGTTCCGCACGTCCCATGCGCGCACCCCGCATCATCTGCTGGAAGGCACGATAACGCCCAACGGCCTGTTCTTCACCATCTGCCACTCCGGCCTGCCGGATATCGATCCGGCCCAGCACAAGCTGGTCATCCACGGGTTGGTGAAGCAGCCGCTCTTGTACACCGTCGAGACGCTCGCGCGTTACCCCATGGTAACGCGCGTGCATTTCCTCGAGTGCAGCGGCAACAGCGCGCCGATGTTCTCGAACCAGCCGGTGCAAGCCACCGCCCAGGCGCTGCACGGGCTTGCGTCGAACGCGGAGTGGACCGGCGTGCTGCTCTCGACGTTGTTGGAAGAGACCGGCATCGACCCGAAAGCCAGGTGGCTCCTTGCCGAAGGCGCCGACTCGCTGGGCCTCCATCGCAGCGTGCCGATCAAGAAGGCGCTGGATGACGCCATGATCGCGCTCTACCAGAACGGCGAGCGGCTCATGCCCGGCACCGGCTATCCGATGCGGCTCCTCCTCCCCGGCTACCAAGGCAACATGAATGTCAAATACGTACGTCGGATCAAGCTGATCGACCAGCCGGCCATGAGCTACTACGAGTCCAAGACCTATTCGCAGATTCTGCCGGGCAACCGGATGTGGCTCTTCCACTTCACCCAGGAGGTCAAATCCTTCATCACGCATCCCTCCTTCGGACAGGCGCTGAAAGGCACCGGCTTCTACGAAGTCTCCGGCGTTGCCTATTCCGGCGACGGCAGGATCGCCAAGGTCATGGTCTCGGCCGACGGCGGCAAGAGCTGGGGACAGGCCGCGCTGCAGGAGCCGGTACGGCCGAAAGCGTTCACCCGCTTCCGCATGCCCTGGCACTGGGACGGCACGCCCGCTGTGCTGCAGAGCCGCGCCTGGGATGAAGCCGGCAACGTGCAGCCCACCCGCGCCGAGTTCGTCGCCGCGCGCGGGCAGACCGAGAAGCCGGTGCCAAGCCCGCTCGGATTCCCCAATCAGCACTACAACAGCATCACCAGCTGGGGCATCGGAAAGAACGGGGAGATCAAACATGTTTATGTGTAAGCCCGGACCGGCTCTTGCGCTCCTGCTCGCATTTGCAGGAGCAACATCCGCGCTCGCTCAAACGCCGGGGCTGGGCCAGCCCATCACCGAGGCCGACATTGCCGCCTGGAACATCGAGGTGCTGCCCGACGGCAGCGGCTTGCCGCCGGGGAGCGGCACGGCGAAGCAGGGGGCCGCGATCTACGCGCAGAAATGCGCCCTCTGCCACGGCGAGAACGGCGTCAACCCGGTGCGCGGCGTAGGGCCGCTGGTGGGTCCTTCCCGGTTCGATCGCATCGATACGGGCAAGACGGTGCCGTACTACAAATATGCCACCACGCTGTTCGACGTGATGCGCCGCGCGATGCCCTATACCATGCCGAAGACGCTCACCAACGAGGAGCTTTACGCGCTCGCCGCCTATATCCTGGCGCTCAACAAGATCATCGGCGAGGACGAGGCGATGGACGCCAAGACCCTGCCGCAGGTGAAGATGCCCAACCGCGACAATTTCATTGTCTGGGATCCGGACAAGATCGGCTATCAGCCGGTGCGCCCGCCGGGCCCGGCGATGCGCTGAGCCCGCGCGTATCACCCGTAGACGGGATGAGCGCAGCGACATCCGGGCTACCGGCCTCGATCCATAGCCCGCATGTCGCTATGCTCATGCGGGCTGCGAGTTTATGAAATCGATGCGCAACAGCACCATTCGGGTGGCCACCTTTGCCGGCCCCGGTGCCGATCCGGTGATCCGTTCGGTGCAATGGCCGAAAATTCCTCGGAAAGCGGCGCTCATCGCGATCGGCGCCTGCGGCGTATGCGGCACCGATTTGCACATTCTCAAAGGTCACTGGCCGAAGCCGTTGCCATGGCCATTCACGTTGGGTCACGAGCTCGGCGGCACTATCGTCGAGGCGGGAGCCGAATTCACCGAAGATTTCATGGGAAAGCCGCTCGGCGTCGGCTCGAAGGTGATGATCCCGCCGCTGATGCCATGCGGGCGGTGCTATTACTGCGTCCACTATCCCGAGCGCGCCAACAAATGCCTGACCCCGGTCTATTACGGGCGTTATCTCGGCTTCGACAAGCCGCCGCACCTGTGGGGAGGCTTTGCCGAGCACGTCTATGTCGATCTCGACATGCTGCCGGGAACGAAAGTCTACAAGCTCCCTGACGACATGCCGCTGCGGCTAGGCGCGCTCTCGGAGCCGCTGACCTCCTGCATCCGCGCATTCAACCGCGCGACGCGAGCCGGCGGTTTCACCTGGGGCGATACCGTCGTGATCCAGGGCTCCGGACCGATCGGTATTCTCGCCGTCGCGGCGGCGCGCGAGATGGGCGCAGGAAGGGTCATCTGCGTCGGCGCTCCGGAAAGTCCACGGCTTGAGCTCGCGCGCAAGTTCGGCGCGGAAGCAACGGTGAACATCGAGGAGGTCAAGAGCCCGCAGCAGCGCATCGCGCGCGTGCGCGACATCGTCGGCGGTTTCGGCGCCGACCTGGTGATGGACTGCGCCGGCCATCCGAGCGCCGGCCCCGAGGGCATCGAGCTCCTGCGCGACGGCGGCACCTACGTCGAGATGGGCCAGTTCACCGATGCCGGCTCGATCACCACGTCATGGCACCGCATCTGCGCCAAGGATCTTAATGTTCTGGGCTCCTGGGGCTTCACCGGCAACGACCTGCCTCTCGGCGTAGAGATGCTCTACCGCACGCGCGACAAATATCCCTGGCTGGAGATGCAGACGCTCTATCCTTTCGATGAGGACGGCATCTCGCGCGCCGTCAAGGACGCGATGGCAATGAAGACCGTCAAGTCGACCATCGTCCCCTGGCCGGAGCTGGTGTAGGGCGAGCACCATCAGACGCCGGCCGCAATGAACCTCTCCTCCCGCGTCCAAGGCAGCGCGAGCTTGCCGCCGGAAATTGCCGGCTTGCGCAGCGCAGCCGCCGTGCGCGAGCGCTGCGGCATGGTCGCGCGCTGGGTGGCAGACGGCCACTCGCGCCATTTCGCGCTCGACGAAAGCCGCCTGGATGCGGTCGCGGACTACGTCACCAAGGTGACGCGCGAGGCCTATCCCGATCTGAATATTCCCTATCACAGCCGCTGGCGGCATTTCTGTGCGGGCGGCATCGATCGCTGGAGGGAGCTCGCCGAGAGCGTGCGCGTTCATCCGCTCGAGCGCGCCCGCATGGCCGTCGATCTCGTCACGGTGAGCGTGCTGCTCGATGCCGGCGCGGGCGATGCCTGGCGCTATCGCGAAGCGCAAACCGGAGATGTCCTCGCCCGCTCCGAAGGCCTCGCGGTTGCAAGCCTCGACATGTTTCGCGCCGGGGGTTTTTCCTCGGACCGCGAGCGCCCATATCGCGTCGATGATGCCGCGCTCGCGCGCATCGATTCCGCAACCTTGGCGCGGCATTTTCAGGTCGATGCAAAAAATCCTGTGATCGGCGTGGAGGCGCGCAGCACCCTCCTGCAGCGGCTGGGCAAGGCGATATCGGAGCGCCCCGATCTGTTCGGGTCGAGACCTGCGCGTCCCGGCAATCTCGTTGATCATTTGATCAACGCAGCCCGGACCGAGAGCATCTCCGCGGCGTCCGTGCTGGCTCTATCGCTCGATGCCCTGGCTCCGATCTGGCCCTCGGCCCTTGCGCTCGACGGCATTCCGGTCGGCGATGCCGGACGCCACAGCGCCGTGCGCACGTCGGATTGCACCGATGGGATCGTCCCGTTCCACAAGCTCTCGCAGTGGCTGACCTACTCGCTGATCGAGCCGCTCGCGTGGGCGGGAATCGCCATTGAGCGGATCAATGAGCTCACGGCGCTGCCGGAATATCGCAACGGCGGCCTTCTGGTCGATCTCGGCGCAATCCGCCTGCGCCCGGGGATCGATGCGCAAGCGCGGCATGCGGTGCGGTCCGAGCTCGTGGTGGAATGGCGCGCGCTTACCGTCGCTCTGATGGATCGGCTGCTCGAGCGCGTGCGAGCGAAGCTCGCGCTCGGCTCCGGCTTCACCCTGCCGCAGATGCTGCAAGGGGGCACCTGGAGCGCAGGACGCAAGATTGCACGCGTCCTGCGCCCGCCCGACGGCCCGCCGCCGATCTTGGTCGTCGCCGACGGCACCGTCTTCTGACGCACCGCCGGTCGTGCCCCGCATGTCGCTGCGCTCATGCGGGCTTCGGCAATCGTTTTCACCGCACCTGGAAGACGAGCTTGCCGCGAAAATGCCGGGACTCGCTCAGCCGGTGCGCCGCGGCGGCCTGGGAGAGCCGGTAGAGCTTGATCTCCGGCACCCGAACGGCGCCCGCGGTGAACAGCTCGGCGATGCGCTCCAACGGGGCACGGGCGCGCTTCACCGGCGGGCGCAGCGACCTGACATCGCTGCGATTGGGCTTGGGCGCCTGCGCGCCCGACGCGATGAAGGCGGCGCGGCCGCCCGGCTTGAGCACCGCGAATGACCGCAGCGCCACCTCCCCGCCGACGGTATCGAACACCGCATCGCAGTTGGACACGCGCTTGGTAAAATCGTCAGCGTTGTAATCGATGATCTCATCTGCTCCGAGGCTGCGCACGTAATCGATATTGGCGGCGCTGGTCGTGGTGATGACGCGCGCGCCGATGTGCTTCGCGAGCTGGATGGCGAAGCTCGCAACGCCGCCCGCGCCGCCCTGAATGAGGATCGTCTCCCCGCGCTTGAGCTGCAAGGTCTCCTCCACCGCGCTCAAGGCGGTGATGCCGATAAGCGCCAAGGCCGCGGCATCGATATGCGACATGTTGCCCGGCTTGGGCGCAACGATCGCGGCCTTGACCGCAATCTTCTCGGCGTAGGCGCCCTCCTGGCCGGCCTCGCACACCCCGAACACCGCATCCCCTGCGCGAAAGTCCTGCACGCCGGGACCGAGCGCAGCAACGAGCCCGGAAAAATCGCGCCCCAGCACATAGGGAAACTTCGCATGCCCATATTCGCCGAGCCGCGCCTTCCAATCGGCGGCATTGACGCTGGCTGCGAAGATGTCGATCAGCACCTCGCCCGGCCCGGCAACGGGATCCGGCAGGTCTCCGTATTGCAAGACCTCCGGCCCGCCATTTCGTTCAATGAAAGCTGCCTTCATCGTTCCTCCGCTTCCGGGGGCAATAGCTGATGTAGGGCGGATTAGCGAAGCGGTACTGCCGAAGGCAGTACCGTGCAGCGAAATCCGCCGAAACGCGGCAGGTTACGCCACAAATCGGCAAGCCGATTTGGGCTAACCCGCCCTACAGATTTTCCGCAATCAATAGTTTTGCCACAGCCACTGGGCGCGTGCCATCAAATTCGCGTCCTCGTCGGCGCGGCTGATGATCTGGAGCCCGAGCGGCATGTTCTCGTCCTGCAGGAACGGCAGCGAGACTGCCGGAACGCCGAGGAGCGAGGCTGGCACGTTGAAGGCGGGATCGCCGGTCCAGGCGAGGCCGACCGGCGCTGCGCCGGTCGCAGCCAGCGTGACAAATCCATCGTATGGCCCGCTCGCATCGGCATAGCGCTTGCGAATCTCCTCCCGGCGGCGAAGCGCGGCGCGATAGTCGTCGAGCGTCGTCTGTTGCGCGGAGGCGAGGCGCCGGCGCATGCCTTCGCTCAGACCGTTGCGCTTGGCGTAATTTCCCAATGGCCAGCGAAACTCCCAGTCGAAGATCGCAAAGGTCACCGCCACCACGTCGGTAATCGCGTCCTCGACCGCCGCGATGCCTGGATCGCTGCGGCGGTCGCCGATCTCGACGCCAAGCTTGGCGAGGCGCTCGCGCGCCCGCCCCAATGCCGCCTGTGCGCCGGCGCTCGCTTTCGGCCACGCGGCTGTCTCGATCATCGCCAGCCGGCGCGGTGGCGACGCCGGCGGAATCTCGCTCGGTCCACGCAGCCCGGGATGTCCGGGATCGCCGCCCACGCGCACCACGATCGCGCTCGCCACCGTCCAGGCGTCCTCCGGGCTGGCCGCCAGGATGCCGAGGCAACTCTGGCTGAGGTGATCGAACGATCCGCTGCGATTGAGCGCGCCGAACGTCGGCTTGAAGCCTACGCAGCCGCAAAAGCTCGCCGGACGCAGCGTCGAGCCGACCACCTGCGTCCCGAGCGCCGCCGGCAGGATGCCGGCTCCGACTGCTGCCGCCGACCCGCTGCTCGATCCACCGGCGGTGCGCGACGGATCGTGCGGGTTGCGCACCGGCATGAGCGGCTCGGTCGCGGCAAACTCGGTGGTGGTCGTCTTGCCGAGAATGATGGCTCCCGCCTCGCGCAAGGCCTGCACGCAGGCCGCATCGCGGCGCGTTTGAAATCCCTCCCATAGGGGAGAGCCCTGTCCCGTCGGCATGTCCTCGGTCTCGATGATGTCCTTTACGCCGAGGGCCATGCCGTCGATGGGAGAGAGCGCGGATCCGGAGCGCCAACGCTGCTCGGAGTCCTCGGCCGCGGCGAGCGCGCTCTCGCGCGCCACGCGCACGAAGGCGTTGAGCTTGGGCGCGACCGCATCGACTCGCGCAAGACAGGCGCGCACCTCAGTTACGGGCGAGCGCTCACCCGAGACGAAGGAGGCCGCGAGGGAGGCATAGCCGCTGGGACGCATGAGTGATCCGAATGAGTGCGCCAGGCAAAGCTGGTGCGATCCTGCCGGTGAAAGTCCGGCCCAAGTAAGGCGTAGCGTCCGCTTGGTAGCGCGTGTTGCGTGGCCGCTGGCCACAGTGGTTGCGAAGCGTACACAGCGATTGCATGGGGCGTGGGATTGAGCCACGAAAGATCAGATATCGCAGGGGCCGAGAGTCTTTATTCGCTCGAAGGCAACATGTGCGGCACCGCTACGC
>Ga0073928_10001769_pt1 | contig 40165 bp, 36 predicted proteins | sample PaiPotPPA55metaG_FD_76969 | JGI IMG/M metagenome (GOLD analysis project Ga0073928, IMG submission 76969) | Iron sulfur acid spring bacterial and archeal communities from Banff, Canada, to study Microbial Dark Matter (Phase II) - Paint Pots PPA... ... | reverse complement strand
ACGGGAATGAGGCCGTAGTGCTGGCGCCGGCTGCCGGACCATTCGGGAGTGTTTCTGCTAGCTGAAAGTGCTGCCATCTATCCGCCTCAGTTTTGTTGTCTTTTGTTTGTCACCCTCGCGTGGCTGCCGCGAAGGGTCCCGCGTCTTCGCTTCTTCGGGATTCCTCGCGCGCCAGACACGCGCGGGAATGACAGAACTCTTTATGTCTCTGCTGCCTTCCCCGAATTGGTGTCGTCCAGCCGCAGACTGGGGCGCGGGAATCTCAGGTCCCACTTCGTCTGCACCGCGGCGCATTTTTCGAGTTGTTCTTTGCTTTCCAGTCCGAGGTTGGCGAAAATGTCGAGCTGGCGTTCGTTAAAGATTGAAGCGCCCTGGGGAGCATCGCCGATGCGCCCGGTGAAGGTGCCGTCGGCGCCCGCCTGCAGAATCCTGGGCTGCGCACCGATGAACCTCGCGAAGCCGTCTGCATCCGCGAGCGCATAGGAAATCATCACGTCGCGCTGGACCGGCAGCAGGCGGCCGGCGTGAATCGCAGCGTCAACCCGCTGAGTAGCGGCATCTCTGGCTCGGTTGGCTTCCAGGTCACTCATCTTGGCCATGAGTTCAATGACTCGCGGATGCCTGGCAACCGCCTTCTCCAGCTCCGCCTTAGTCATCGCAGAACCATCACCTTTAGCCTCCCCCGCAAAGGAGCGGGCGAGGGGCCTAATCGCGCTCATCTTCGTTACTTCGCTGCTGCGCTTGGCGAAGCGTTCTTTCTCAGCCGCGTGCTTGGCCGCCAGCTCTGCTTTTTCGCCGTCGGTGGAGCACTTGGCCATTTCGTCGGTCTGGCGCGCCGCCATCTGGTCGGGGTTCTCGTTGCCGTAGGGATCGTTTGGATCCTGGCCGGCGGCGGTCTCGCCATCATCATCACCGCCGTCATCATCCTCACCGTCACTACCTGCCCCGAGGGCCGCGCCGGCCATTTCGAGGATTTTTTGCGGGGGCATGTCGGGGAAGAGATCTTCGAGTCCGGCGACGAGATCGCTGATGCTTTTTTCGCCCGCCGCCATCCTTTTCTTTGCCATGGTAATGACGGAATTAATTCCGTCCTCCTTAATCGCCTTAATCACATGTGCAATTGCAGGTAAATTCACCAGCGCGGGATTATTCGTGAGGGCCGCGCGCAGGATACGCTCGACCTTGCCGTCTTTATTGTGCTCGAACACCGGGGAGACGTAGCGGTATTTCTTGGCGATGACCGCTTCGGCCGCATCGGCGGTCCATTCGATCCGCGCGAAGATCGCACCGTTCTCGACCTTGAACTGCTTGATCCACCCCGCTGCCGGCGCCGGCCGCCCCTCGGGGGCAGCGAGGTCGGTGCTGTGGTCATAATCGAGCACCATCCCGACCTGCGGCATTCTTGCAATACTCGCGGCGATGATTGAATCCGGGTCCTGGTTATCGAAGGGCCCGCGCCCATCGACCGCAGAGAACTTGCCGGCGGGGATGAGCTGGAGCCATTCGGGGGCAGCGTCAGTGTTAATTGCAACTGCACAGGCAGAGACAAGGGCAGCACTTTCAGCCTGGCTCCCTTCCTCAGAGTCGCTCTCACCTCGCTTCTCTCGCGACTGGGCGGGAGAGGCACAGGCTAAGCAGGCGAGAGGCAGAGCGGCGGAGGCGTGTTTGTAACCGCCGGTGGGTCCTTTAACCTTCGGCTGCGGCAACGGGCCTTCGTGCTTGTTGCCAAAGCGTTTCGCCGCCACGCGCAGGATCTCGCACCATGCTGCCCGCGGCGGACGGACTGATTCGAAGAGGGCACCGCCCAAACAAGTCAAAATCCCGTATACTTCCTTACAGCTGCCGACCGCCAGACGTCCGCGATAACCCGACGCATTGCCCGAGCCAAGTCTGTAGATGTTGAGCGCGGCTGAGCATAAAGGTTCGCGAAGGCTATAGGATGCCGGGGTGCTCGCTATGGCAGCAGCTACGGCTCGACCACTTGGACGCGCTCTCATTGGCTTCCATCCTGATGACTCGGCCCGACTGACAAAAGAGGTGACAATGTCACCCCTATGCGGAACGATGTGCGGGATCGTAGAAGGCGCAGGTTAAGAGTGGTCGGCGCTGCAGTGCGGCCGACATCTGCTGACCGCCGATAGTCACTACCTCAGCGCGGCAATGCGCACTGGCTATAATCGGCCGGGGAGTTTAGTTGACTTTGCCGTTTGATCTGTGAGGCCCGGTCTCGCGGATGACGAAGGGCCGAACCTAATCAGATTTTTCGCTCGCTCGCGCAGACGGCTTCATAGACCCGTGCTAATTCGCGCGCGCTCAGCCTTTCGAGTGTTACAACAGCGCGCCCGAGCACGCGCGCGGCGAGTTCGCAAACTTCATTGTTCGAGCGCCGCGTCTTAGCCGCCTTGATGCGAATCGCGTCGAGGATCTGCTGGGGCCACTGCCCATTGCGCGCCGCCGGCAAGCCAGGATCGAGCGATCCTCCATTCACTCTCACCACACCGCTCGTTCCAAAGTTGATCAGGTTATTGTCGCCGCGGATAGTGATCTGCGGGACCTTCAGCTTGCGCTCGGCAGGGCTGGCGGTACGAAGCGGTTCGAAGCTTTGCGGCCTAGGCTTTGCCAACTCTTTGTCATGTTGCATTAACTTGTAGCTTCCCCCCTCGACAATCTTAGCCCGGCGGCGCGTAAAGTCCACACCTTTTTTGCGCCAGCCGCTTTTACGCTCGAAGTAGTAAGCGTCAGGGCGCGGCGCGCCGGAGAAAATCCAGAATTTTCGCCCGGTGAATCTCGCCTTTGCCCGGGCGCCGATAGAACTCATACGCGGCGGCCACCACGCGAGCCTTGTCGCGAGACTTCATCCGGTACTGGTCACCGCGAAGGGCTAGGGCGCTCTCGACGTGCTCGATTATCTGGGTCAGCAGCTCAAGATCGAGCGATGTTTGATCGGTTAGTGATGGTGACTCGTCGTCGGAGCGTTTTGGTCCCCGGCCAAGGTACAGCCACTCCGCGCAGAAGCCGGTCGCGTCGGCGATCTTCGTGACAGTTTGAAACTTCGGGTTCTTGGCGCGTTTGAGCCAGGCTGAGATCGTGGTCTGATCAACGCCGCTCACGCGCTCCAGCTCTTTTTGCCCGCCTACGTGGTCGACCACCTCGCGCAGGCGCTCGATGAAGCCGTATTGCACAGAAACCCCGCTGCAATGGATCGTTGGCCTCGGTAAATGGCTTGACCATGTACGCCCAAAGTCGTAAGCTCGATGACCAGCATGCAAAATCGCACAATACGCAACGCGACGGAAGAAGCCAACCGGCAAAGACAGCGGATTCGCACTTATCATAGCCTGCCGTTTGGCAACGCATTCGGCTTGACTCGCGCTTTGGCCTTTTTTGTTCTGTTCGGCGTGACATTGTCAATGGGGCGGTTCATAGCCGACAGATTCCTATTTTAAACACACTCGCATGTACTGCGGACATCGGAGGACGCGCAAATGAGGCTTGAACTCTGCCGGTCGCATCTCGAGATTCTGCCCGAGGGGGAGGCCGACCTTGCTTACATCGAGGATACGCTAGGACTCCGCAAGGCCGGCAGCCAAATCCCGCTGATCCGACTCGATTACGCGGGCGGACGCGTGACTCTAATCCGTTTGGCTGCCGGCAGTCTCCGCGCTTTACAGCCGCGGCGCCGGCGGCACGAAGCGCAGACCGAAGAATAGTCGCACGATGAAAGACGATGCCGGTTTTGGGAAAGCCACCACCGGCAGAGCCGACCAGGAATCACAACTCTCTGGAGGACGAGAGATGAGCGAAGCGATTAGGCTGCCGGACGTAAACGAAATTGCAACTTGGCTTGGTGAGCGCTGCCATCTTGAACGAGCCCGCCTGCGCAATGAACTTGCTTTTATTCACGGCGATCGCGCGCACGGTGGACCACCGCGCGAGGATTTGGCTGCCGCGTTGAAATTCCGGCTTGCGGCAATCGATAAACGCCTCGACGGCATTACTTAATGGCAGAAGCCGCTCTGAGCGCTGCTCGCATGTCGACATAGGAGCGTCAAAGTAAAAACCTCAAAAATCGATACGCGGACTTCTGTGGCCGGGTGAAAATCTGGCGCCGCAATTAGCAGAGCACAGGAAAGGCAGTGAGCCCTTGCTCGAAGCAAAGGACAAATAGGCAACGCAAAATGAGCATGCGATATACACAGCCTGCGGGCGCAGTGCGGACGCCAGACGCGAGACGATGGTTGCCTTTAACCGTAAAGAAATCGCTGCTGCACACACTGGTTGAGCTGGTGGGTTGCGAGTCTGCTGAGAAGATGATCGCCGAATTTGGCGGAGCACGTATCTGGGTGCCGGTCCGAAGCACGGCGGACGCGAAGCTCACCCAGGTTCTTGGAGACCGCGCGGCATCCGCGCTGTGCGCCCATTTTGGTGGGGATTACCTGCAGGTCCCCAATACCATGACCGGCGGAAACGTACACCTCCGCATTGCTGAATTGCACCGGCAGGGTTGCAAGATCAACGATATCGCGCTGGCCGTCGGCCGCAGCCGCCGTACCGTTTTTCGGTTGCTCCGCAAGAAGATTACGGATTTGCGCAGAACCGGGGGATGGGAGGCGGATCAATAGGTGGCGGGCTAACCCGTATATCGCTCATACGCGCAGGATTCGCCTCGCTCTCCGGAGCGCGACAATCTACAACATTGCAGTTCCGGCAGTCGATACGGATGACATCGTCACCAGTTTGGACGTTGCGGTTGTCTGGCTAACTTGCTCCAATGCGCCACCTGATTCAGTTATACCAGGTGAGCGTCATGAGTTCCGGTAGTATGTGGGCCAGCCGCACGCTTTCAGCCTAGTTAATGTGGTTGCCAACCCTGGATTGCTCCGGAACTCGCGGTAACGAGCATGAGCAACACGGGTCTCTCAATACCTCCTTTGTCGCGGAATAATGCTGTTTGCGTGATCGCATATCATTTCGGTTTTCCGGCGCAGTAGCCATGGGGTTGGGTCTAGTCGTCTTGTGGGAATATCGTACAAGATATTGAACTCCGCATCACTGAGGTCGAGACACTACTAGCGCAGCGAAATAGTACTGCATTCGCCCAACTCAATTAATGATAACAAAAAGATAAATGCTCAACCAGGAAACGATTCGTCAAAGGCAGAGCACGGCACGAAATTCAGCCTACCCACTCGCTGCGTCCTCCAGAACTTGGCTGGCGTGGTCCGCAGGGTTCACCTTGCGGTAGACAGCCGCGATTTTCCCCTGTGCGTCGATTAGATAGCTGATGCGTGCAGGATAACCAGCCCGGACATCGCTGCAGGCTCCATAAGCCAAGCCAATTTTGCGGTCGGTATCGCACAGCAAGCTGAATGGGAAATGGTTCTTGCGGGCAAAAGCGGCGTTAGAGGCAACATCATCGAAGCTAACGCCGAGAATGACGATGCCGCAGTTTTCGAAAGCCGTGTATTGGGCGCGGAACCCGCAACCCTCGCGTGTTCAGCCTCCGGTATCGGCCTTCGGATAAAACCACAAGAGAACCTTGCGGCCACGCAGAGATGAGAGTGACAGGGGCTGCCCCTCATGCGTGGTCGCGGTGAACTCTGGCGCGTTTTCACCAACGTTAAGCATCAGATTTACTCCACCGTACCCGATTAATTCCAATCGATATTCGCTAAATTCATCTGCTTTCGTAACAAATACGCTGTGTTACAGCGCGCTCTCCCCTGCGACATTGAATATGGCAGCCGCGAGCCGCGGGCATCGCGGCATTGTTCTCGAGCCGAAACCTCCTACTGGTTTTAATCTGCGAAAATCTCGAGTAACAATTGGCGAGCGCAAAAAAGGCAGGGCGGCTGCGGCGCCGGCATATGGAGGGGAAATGGGCTGCGCCTGATTAGGCGGGAAGCGCGGGGTCGAGGCCGTAATCAGAAACCTCAACACGTCGAAACAATTGCTGCCGGCACCACCGCCGCAAAACAAAATATGCCGTGAACGCTTTGGCGAAAACACCGGTGACGATGTCACCCGTTGCATACTAATCCACGGAACTTGACCATCTGGATGCTTGCAATAGTTGTCGCGAGACGTAAGACTCAGAGTCAGGCACCCGACTGAGATTTCGCAGTGCCACGCAATAAGTCTTCGATTTCGGCACCGCTGTAACCTAATTGTTCCAAAATCTCGCGAGTATGAGCGCCAACCTCCGGCGCTGCCGACGGTTGACGTTTTGACTCACCGCTGACGAACAGCGGGCTGTTGACGGTCTCGATGTGACCTGCCAGCGGGTGATTCAACCCAATGATCGCCTCTGCGGCGCGCAGTTGAGGATCTTTCACGACATCCTCGAGCCGCGGCAGTGGCGCCCATTTGATATCGCTGCGCTTGAAGACGTCGGCCCATTGAGCCAGATCGCGGGCTTCGAACTGAGACCGCAGGATTTCATACAGGGCCGCCGCGTTTTCTTCGCGGGCGGCATTCGTGCAAAAGAGGTCGCTCGCCGACAACTCCGGCTGGTCAAGGATTCGGCACAAGCGGGGAAATTCAACGTCCGGATCTATCAGAACCAGCAAAAAAATCTTGCCATCGCGGCTCAGATAGGCGGCGGTGAGCGGATTGGGCGGATGGCCGCCTGCGCTCCGCTGAGGGAACTCTGCATTGAGCAGCTTCGCCTGGATATCACATGCATTCGCCCACGCGCCGCTTGCGAGCAGCGAGGTCGTGACGCGCGCGCCCTGACCTGTACGCTCCCGCCGGTATAGCCCAAGCATGATCGCACCGAACATCGACATCGCGGTCGGATGATCTCCCATCGCAGGCCGCGGGGCAGCCGGCGAGCCATCGCTACCGGTCACGCTCATCATCAGTCCGGAGCGCGCCCAGTAAGCCAAAGCGTCGAAGGCCGGTGCATCGGCATCCTCGCCAGCGTCTCCATAACCGGTCAAATGTGCGTAAATTAGCCGTCGATTGGCCGGTGCAAGATCTTCCCAGGTAAGACGGAACTTCTCGAGCAGGGTTCGCTGATAATTAGTCACGAACACATCCGCAGTGCCGACTAAACGGAGGAGCACTTCGCGGCCTTCAGGTCGGCCAAGATCCAGAGCAATGCTCTTCTTGTTGCGATTGGTTAATACCCAGCACCAGTCCAAATTGCATTTGGCTACGCCGGGAAGCTTGGAGAACAGCCGCCACAGGTCGCCACCGCCTGGCCGCTCTATTTTGATTACTTCAGCACCGAAGTCGGACATCACTGTCGCCGCCGCAGGCCCGGCGACGTAAGTTCCACAATCGATCACGCGGATTCCAGCGAGTACCCCGCGCTCATCCATCAATAGTACCTCCAAAAATCCTTGGCACGTCAGCCACGAGTTGGGCTTGTATGGCCCCGCATCCGTGCAACGCATCGCGCATTGAGGAAAAAACCGTCACGCCTATTTGTTGAGTTTTAAGATCCGGGCAGCGTTCTCGGAGTAAATCAACTCTCGCTCAGAAGGTGTGAGCCTTATACTGTCAATAAATTCACGTGTGCGCTCCATAAAATTGGTGCCACGCATGAAGTAGTCGGTGCCGAAGATAATATCATCAAGCCCCACCAGTGCGTGCGCGAATTCGAACGCTCCCCGGTTCCAACCAAGCGCTGTATCGACGTAGAACTTGCGCATGGTTTCGCTCGGACGCTGCCTCGGCTTAAGATAGTAGCCATAGAATCCGGGGGAGTCGAAAGCGATGTCGATACGGCGGGCGAGAAAGGGCAGCGCACCGCCGAGATGAGCTAGTACCAAGGTCAGCTCAGGGAAATGCTCGAACAAATTGCAGTGCACGAACTTATACGCAGACAACGTCGTATCGAACGGAAATGAAAGTAAGGTCGGCGGCTGGTCGTCGCGATATAAGGGCGAATTCGCCGGATGCATGAATACCGGCGTCCTGCGCCGATTTACCTCTGTCCAAAACGGCACAAATTCCGGTGCGTCCAAATAGCGTCCCGCGATATTCGAGGTGACTAACACGCCCACGCACCCCAGTTGATCAAGCGCCCGCTCCATTTCGCTGAGGGCCGCGTCGCCTTCGTTGAACGGCAGATGCGCCAATGCTTTGAAACGGCTGGGCTCGCGGCGGCATGATTCCGCGAGTGTATCGTTTACCAGCCGGCACAATTCCGGGGCGCGCTCGTCCACTCGGCTGTACAGCGGCGGCGTCGACAGGATTTCAACATCGATGCCAGCACGGTCAATATCCTCCATGCGCGCATCGTGATCCCATACAGGCAGTGGAGTGTTTGCCCAGAGCGCGAACTTCCGGCCATTCTCGTCCTGCCTGAGGTCGATGGCCTCCGGATAGATATGCTGCATCGCCTTGAAGAATTCGGCCGGGAGGGCGTGGCAATGAAAGTCGATTTTGCGCACAATTCGCCTGACGACGCAGCTTGGGTTACAAGCCCGCGGACGAACAGGTCAGCGGTTGCCGCCCATCATCGCCTTCATCGCCTCGGCCATCTCGCCCAGCGCTTTTTCAACCGATGGGCGCTCTTGTACTTTGTTCCACCAAGCCGCGAGCCTGGGACGATGCTCCAACGGGGCCTTGGCGCCGAATCCCGGCAGCATATTGGTGACGAAGAACGTCGTCGGAGCCAACGCACAATCCGCCAGGGTAAAATCCTGGCCGGCGGCGAAATTACCTGGTTCAGCCAGCATCGACTCCAGTTGATCGAGCCGCGTCTGCAATTCCGTCAGCCTCTCATTCACGATCTTTTCGTCGCGGCTTTTCGGATTCAACTGTCCGAACAACGCACGCAAGGGCGGCTCGAGGTAGAGGTCATGGAAACGGGTCAGGAGACGGACCTTGGCCCGCGCTTCTGGACTCCTGGGCAGGAGGGGAGGATTAGGAAACTTCTCCTCAAGATATTCGTTGATAATCTCTGATTCCGGGATGATGGTGCCGTCGGCATCGAGCGTGGGAACCTTACCGAGCGGATTGATTTTCAAATACTCAGGCGATTTCATCCCGCCCGGCGGCGCCACAATTTCAATGTTGGCGCCCTTTTCATAGACGACAATGCGCGATTTGGTCGCGAAGTTCGAGAGATTCATGCCGTAGAGCTTCATTCACTTGACTCCTGGTCGTTTTGCTTCGAGCCGCTGCCGTGAAACCCGCGCCCGGATTTGAAGTGCAAAGATAGGCCGTCGGACAAATCCTTATTACAGAGACGCGCACGCTCCGCAAGGTGAGCATGAGTTGAATTAGTCACTCGCGTTCTGGGCATGATCCATCTGGTCGAGATGCTCCGCGACTCGATTTATTTCTCGGGTCGCCTCCTCAACCGTCTTTTGCGCACGGTCGGCCGCGATTTGCGCCTGCTGAGCCGCGGCTCGTGCTCGATTTGCCGCGGCCTCAGCCTGCTCGGCCTTCAGCTCAGCCTGCTGTGCGCTTAATTCAATTCGCCTGGCCTGGTCTTCCGATCCGCTACACCCAGCGAATCCAGTCGCGCCGGCAAGTGCGAGGGCGCCCGCAACGCTCAACCGCATGACGGTTGATGCAGGACACCTGATGAGCCTGCGCCACAAGGCTGGCCGGTGCAGAGTCAGCAGAGAGCTGGACCCGAACACAGGATTGCGGGTCATGTGAAATCGGCTGGCGACAGCGAGGCGGTGGTTGATGTCGAAACCGAGGAAAATCCTATTGCCCTGGTGCCAACGCTTCCATCACACGTGGATCTGGCAGCGTTTCGCTGTCGGCGCGAATCGGCAGGATGCAGACGTGAGTAGCTCCGGCCTTCAGATGCGCATCGATACGGTCGCGGATCTTCTGCTCGTTACCCCAGGCCACAATCGCATCGACCAACGCGTCGCTGCATCCGTTTTGAAAATCTTCATCCTTCCAGCCGAGCGTCTTCAGATTATTGGTGTAATTCGGCAGGCGCGGCACATAGGTTTTCATATAAGTCCGCGCCATCGCGCGGGCCTTGGCCGCATCAGTTTCGAGAATTACCGCCTGCGCCGCGCAGATCCATGGTTTGGTCCCAATTGCTGCGCGCGCTTTCGAGGTATGCTCGGGAGGAACGAAGTATGTGTGTGTCCCGTTGGCCTCGCTGGCTGCAAGCTGAAGCATTTTGGGATGAAGCGCGGCAAGGACTACAGGCACCTCTTGGGGTGGCTGCGGCGCACGATAAAGCGCACCTTTCATCTTCGGCAGGTATTCCCGCATGTAGCTGTACGGCCTGTCATAGGAGTGGCCGCGCAAGTTAACGACCAAAGGCCGATGACTCACCCCGATGCCCAACAGGAAACGCCCGCCTGAGGCTTCGGCAACCGTCTTCGACCCGGCCGACATCGTGAGCGGGTCGCGCGCATAAATATTCGCGATGCCAGTGGCGAAGACAATTTTCTCCGTATGGCCCGCCAGGTAGCCGATATGGGCGAATGGATCCCGCCCCACCGCCTCCGGTATCCACATTGCGCCATAGCCCAATTTTTCGGTCTTGCGAACGAATTCGACCGTCTGAGCTGCGGTCATTGCGTCGAGGAAGAACCAGATTCCGATTTTGCCGATATCCATAGTGACTTCTTAATTAGTCGCACCGCTGCGGGCTATCAAGGTACAGGTAGCGCCTTCTTTGGTGGAAGATTCCATCCCCGACCCAATAATCACTTTTGCGGCGGACTATTGCGCTAACTGTCTTCTCCCGTCGCCGCCGATCGTTTAAAAACTGTTTCCAAATGAGTTCGCGCCGCGATAGATCTGGGGGACTCTGGCGTGCCGTTAAGGAAGGGAACGTCTCCATGAAATTCGGTTTGATGTTTGTCAATTCCGGTCCGTTCAGCAACCATGACCTGCTCGCTCATTTGGCGCAGACTGCCGAGCAATGCGGCTTCGAGTCCCTCTGGACGGTCGAGCATGTCGTCATTCCCAAGGATTATCAATCGCCGTATCCCTATTCTAAAAGCGGCAAAATTCCCGGCGGCGAGGACGTCGCGATTCCGGACCCGCTGCTGCCGCTAAGCTTCGCCGCGGCACTCACGAAGAAGATTCGCCTGGCAACCGGTGTGTTGATTCTGCCTCAGCGCCATCCGTTGTATCTTGCCAAGGAGATCGCCACGCTAGACCTGCTTTCGGGCGGCCGCGTACTCCTTGGCGTCGGCTCGGGATGGCTCAAAGAGGAGTTCGACGCACTCGGGCTCGATTTCCATGCGCGTGGCGCTCGCACCGACGAGGCGATTCAGGCAATGCGCGAGTGCTGGCGCGAGAATGCTTCGAGTTTCCACGGCAAGCACTTCAACTTCGGTCCAATATTCAGCTACCCAAAACCGCCGCACAACGACGTGCCGATTCATATTGGTGGCCATTCACCGGCTGCGGCCAAAAGGGCCGGGCGGCTGGGCGACGGCTTTTTCCCGGCGCTCGGCGAAATTCCGAAGCTCCAGGAGCTATTCGCGACGATGCGCGAGGCGGCTCAGAAGGCGGGCCGCGATCCCAGTGACATCGAACTCTCGTGCATGGCGCGCGCGGCGATCGATTCGGTCAAAGCGGTCGAGGACATCGGTATCAGCCGGGTAGTCGTCGCACCTCCAGCATTCGATAAAGAAGGACTCTCGCGCGGTCTCGAAAAAATCCGCAACGAGGTAATCGCCCGTGTATGACCCCGGGTCGAACCGCTTATCATTAAGCCTCCCGCCCTGTCTGTGCCTTTCCCGCTGCTTGCGGCGGCAGTGAGCGTGATTTGTGGAAAAGGGTGTGGATCAGAGCGCTGCGGTCATTTCAAGCGGCAACTGAATCAAAAGGAATCATCCGATGAAACTTGGAATCAGCTTCGCCAATTCAGGAAAGTTTAGCCGACCTGAACTATTCACCGAACTCGCCCGCGATTGCGAGACCCTCGGCTTCGAATCGATCTGGACCGTCGAGCACGTCGTTATCCCACAGCCACATATGCCCTATCCCGGTTCCAAAGACGGCCAAATGCCTGGCGGGGATCAGGTGCCGATTCCCGATCCGTTGATCCCGCTGGCCTATGCCGCGGCCATTACCACGAAATTGAAGCTCTCCACCGGAGTCATCATCCTGCCGCAACGCCATCCCCTTTATCTGGCCAAGCAGCTCGCAACGCTCGACCTCCTGTCCAACGGCCGCATGATGATTGGAATTGGCAGCGGCTGGATGAAAGAAGAATTCGACTCGTTACAGATTCCGTTCAACGTACGTGGCGCCCGCACCGACGAATCGATCCAAGCGATGCGCATGTTATGGAGTGAGCCGGTTGCGAGCTTTCATGGCAAGCACTTCCACTTTCACGACGTGAAAAGCTATCCAAAGCCGGTTCAGAAAAGCGGAATTCCGATTCACATTGGCGGCCATTCGCTGGCAGCCGCTCGCCGCGCCGGCCGCTTCGGCGATGGTTTCTTCCCAACGCTCACTAGCCCGGAAAAGCTGAGCGAATTGTTCGCTGTTACGCGAGAGGAAGCCAAGAAGGCCGGGCGCAATCCAGAAGCAATCGAGTTTTCCGCGATGGCCGCGCCGAAGGCGGATTCGCTGAAAGCGCTCCGCGATATCGGTGTGACACGGATAATTATGGCACCACCGTCCTCAGATCCGGCTAAACTTCGCGCCGGCCTGGAGAAGATCGCCGATGATTTGGCAGACATCTGACGCTTTGACCGCTCGCGGCGAGCAATCAGCGAGGTGATTCAGCGCGGCCGGGGGGCCGAGCAAGCCTAAAGCCTTAGCGCCAGGCGGCCACTTACCTGATTGCCGTCCGCTGAGCTTGAGCCGTCTCGACCTCAGCCGCATCCTCTAATCCGAAGCTCCATTCGAACCTGCCTCGTGACGTCTGCAGAGTCACGCGATATCGATGACCGGAGGATAATGGTGTGCGAGGAATCAGCACCACCGCACCGTAAGCATCCAGCAGTTCACGGCCGCGTTTTTGCTGGATAGGGTCAGAGCTGCGGTAACTGGCCGCATCGAATCCGCATGCTTCAAGCGCGCCATCCAACGTCTGGTCGTGGAGCGAATAGGACCGCAATCCAAGCCGTCGCCCAGTTTGCAGCGTAATCGGGAAGCCGACCGGCCGCTCATAACCTGCGCATCCAGCCATGGGGTTCGGCCATTCGGTGCCGCTCAGCGCGTTGATGGAGACATTGGTGTTGGCGGGAGGAAACTCAATCGGGTCGCCGTGCTGCTGAGCCTCAAGTGGACCGCGCAAGGCCAATGCGGCGGCCCGGCGCGGATACTCGCCAAAACTGCCGTAACCGCCAAGCCGCGCCCATGGCGCCAGCAGTGATAGCCGGTGGAATGGAGCCAGTATCAAATTGTCGATGTCGCCCGATTCACTCCTACCCTCCCATGCGACATCAGCTCCCTGAATAACGTCGGCTGCAAGCGGCCCACCAATTGCCGCTTCTGCGCCTGCCGCCGTATAGGACGGGCTGTGTGAATTCTCGAGATGCGCTCGTGGGCCTATCCTGCGGTCGTAAGCGCGGAACCCGACGGCGTCCGCTGGTCCCTGAGCTATCAGGTAGCGGGCGTGTTCTTCGCTGCCATAGCTCAGGTGAGCATTTTCGGCAACAGCACGCAGACCCGCCATCCGCCGCCATTGATTGAGTTCGGAAAGCCACAGCGGCGCAGGCAGCGGTTCCATTGCCGCCGCCGATAAACCTCGCTCGAATACTGGCGACGGCAACGATCGGAAAGTCGTGGCCGGTAAGGCATCGCGAACCTTAAATGCTTTTTTTCCACTCGCGGCCGGCACTATGCACACGGATGCGACACCGCCCTCAGCGGATTTGAGGCTACCAGGCCCAGGGTCGTCTGATTTTAAATTTCGCCCAGAAGTTAATGAAGCTACGAGCGCGAGTATTCCCAATAACCCGAAAACCTTCTTCATACCCCCGGCCTGACGCCCCCACACGCACAAACGGCCCGCTTACGATAGTTGCTCGTCTCACCCGGGTAAAGTGGTGAGACCGTTTCAGGGCTGGAGGCTCAACTTCAAATGATGCTGGCGAAGATTAGCGGCCGGCGAGGCGGTCGAGAATCACGCTGGCGGCCGCACGCACCGACAGATGATTATAGTCGGCCGGCCCACAGACCGCATCAAGGACGACATCGGCTCGTTCACGCATCGCCGGCGCGAGTCCGAAACCCGTACCAAACATCAACATAATCGGTGGTGCCTCGGTGTTCTCGACTTTGCTTCTCAACTCCCGGTAGGACGCACCGCCGCTTGCGCTTGCTGAGGTATAGACCAGCAAAGGGAAAGCCTTCGCCAAAACCTCGGCTGCTTTCAGTGCCGCCTCCAGGTCTTCGACCACTTCTACTAGATCAAGCGCTTCGCGGCGGCGGGAATCGTAGAGGCGGCCATAGCCGAGCCTCCAATGGTCCAGCACGCGCAATGCGAATGCCCGTTGCTCGGCCACCGGATGGACCACGTACATCGCTCGCACACCGTAGGTGCGCGCGGAGCGGGCGATATCGTGCACGTCGAGGCTGGTGATGGCAGAGGTCACGATCCGGCCGTTGCGGTTGAGCACCGGATGGTGGATTAGAGCGACGAATAGATCCGCCACTTCAAAGTTTGTCCGTCCTGGAGAGCAGACGGGGACGGCGTTGCGCGGTGCGCTTGCGGGCTTCAGCCTCGCGCCATGCGTCGATCCGGCGATGGTCGCCGCTCAGCAGGACTTCTGGCACGCGCATTCCGCGAAATTCCTCGGGCCGGGTAAAATGCGGATATTCGAGCATACCCGAAGGACCGAACGATTCTTCCAGCAGTGATTCCGGATTGCCAAGCACACCCGGCAGCAGTCGCGCCACCGCCTCGATCACAACCATCGCCGGCAGCTCGCCGCCGCTCAGCACATATTCACCAATCGAAATTTCACGGTCGACCATCGACAGCACGCGTTCATCGATACCTTCGTAGCGGCCGGCAATCAGAAGCAGGCCCGCCGCATTTTGAGCAAAGTCTCGCGCGATTGCCTGGTCCAGAATTTCGCCTTGCGGACTCATGAGGATTCGCAGAAGCTTGGGATTCCGCGCCATCGCGTCATCAATAGCCGCGGCAAGCGGCTCCGGGCGCATCACCATGCCGCTACCACCGCCATACGGAGTATCATCGACCTGGCGATAGTTCCCGAGTCCATATTCCCGCAGATTGCGAGTGCGAATCGTGATCAATCCGCTCGCTTGTGCCCGCCCGATAAGGCCGGCCTCGAGCGCAGCAAACATTTCGGGAAACAGGGTGATTACATGAAATTCCATTTTTTCACGGGCCAGCATTTGCCATCACAGAACCTCCGCTGGTGAAGGCTATCTCTAATTGCACCAGCGCGGATTGGCAATGCGGATGACGGCGTTCGGCTCTATCTGGCGGGCGTTAGCGGAGAACTGTGGGTTAACTCCGCGTTATCATTCCTCCCGCATCAGTCAAGTAGTCCAGGCACCGGCTCGATGACGATCCGGCGAGCGGCCAAATCGATAGCTTTCACAATGTCCGCGATAACGGGCACCAGGTATTCTGCCCAGCGATCACGCACGACCCACACATCATTGGCGCCGTTGGAGAAGACTTCCTCTATAATGCCAATAGGCAATCCCGTAGTCGTCACAATCTCGCATCCGACTGCCTGGAAATAGTAGAACTCGCTCGAACCCGTCGGCGGTAACGCAGCGGCCGCCACCATCACCACCGCACCACGCAAAGCCGCGGCGTGGTCCGCGCTGGTGACGCCGTCCAGGGTAACCTTGAACGTCCCCTGACCAGCCGATTGCGCGTTGGTCACCAGATATTCGGCACTCTCCCCTTCGCGGGCCAGGGTCAATCGTTGCACCCATCGCAGGAGAGCCGATTTAGGGTTATCCAATCTGACGCGGAGTGCGCCGCGCACTCCGTGAGGCCCGCTGATGTAGCCAACTCGTATCAGCTCGGGCACCGAACGATTACGCTGGTCGTCGTTCGGCCGAGCCATTTCGGACTGGTTGGTTGTGCAAAGGACCGCTACTTCTCTTCGATAATTTCCAGAACGACCTTGCGGTTAGTCCGCGAAGCTACGGCATTGAGAATGGTGCGAATCGACTTGGCGGTTCGACCCTGTTTGCCGATTACGCGGCCGAGATCTTCTTTGGCAACGCGCAGCTCAAGTACCGAGGCGGTATCACCTTGCGTCTCCTTTACTTCAACTGCATCAGGATTGTTGACTAATTGTCGGGCCAGAAACTGGACGAGTTCCTTCATGGCTGGCTCCGTTGACGCCGGGTCCGGTGGTCTAGGTGGCGGTCGACGCTAATTGCATCAGCTTCTTCACCGTGTCACTGGGCTGCGCGCCGGATTTGAGCCAAAGTTCGGCCTGCTCTTTTCTCAAAGTAACCTTGGGTGGGTCAAGCGCAGGGTCATAGGTGCCGATCTGATCGACGAACCGTCCGTCGCGAGGCGAGCGTGAGTCCGCCACCACGATGCGGAAGAAGGGTTTTTTTCGGCTGCCATGACGGCGCAACCGGATCACAAGTCCCATGCGCGTTATATATTCTCCTCTGATAATTTGATATCCACATTGCAGGTCTTATCGGCAACCCGGTGCTGAATTCAATTCCGCCGTACTGCCGTCAACCCTTGTTCTTAAGCCAGCGATCAGCCCAACCCCATGCCGCGCATCATCGCGTGACTGCCGCCCATCCGCGTGATTTTCTTCATCATTTTGCGGGTCTGATCAAATTGCTTAATGAAGCGGTTCACATCCTGAACCGTGGTGCCGCTGCCGGCAGCAATGCGGGCGCGGCGGCGGCCGTTCAAAATCAGATGATTATCGCGCTCCTGACGCGTCATCGAATCGATTATAGCCTGAATCCGAACCATCTCGCGCTTTGTTTCTTCCGAATCGGCAGCGCCCGCGAGCTTTTTCAGTCCCGGGATCATCCCGAGCAGGTCACCGAGGGAGCCCATTCGGCGAATCGTCTTGAGCTGGTCGGCGAAATCCCTAATCGTAAATTCATTCTTCTTGAGCTTGCGTTCGAGTTCCTTCGCCTGCTTCTGATCATAGTTCTGCTGAGCCTTCTCTATCAGACTCAGCATATCGCCCATCCCCAAAATTCGCGACGCCAAACGATCGGGATGAAACACTTCAAGCGCGTCGAGTTTCTCTCCTATCCCAGCGAATAGAATCGGCGCGCCGGTGACAGCACGCACCGACAGCGCAGCGCCACCGCGGGCGTCGCTGTCCAGTTTGGTCAGGATGACTCCGGAGATCTGCAGGCGCTCATGGAAGCCTTGGGCGACATTGACCGCGTCCTGGCCGGTCATCGCGTCCGCGACGAGAATAACGTAATGGGGTTGCGTGACAGCCTTGAGCCGGGCCAACTCGTCCATCAGTTCGTCGTCGATTTGCAGCCGGCCGCCGGTATCTATCAACAGCGCATCGTTACCACTGAGTTCCGCCTTGGAAATCGCCCGGGTTGCGATCTCGACCGGATCCTGGTCCTCGCGGGTCTCGACGACCGGGACCCCGCATTGACGGCCGAGTACTCGCAGTTGCTCCATCGCAGCAGGGCGGCGCACGTCAGTTGACACCATCAGTGGGTGACGCTTGCGCTCGTTCTTTAGAAAGAGTGCGAGCTTGGCCAGGGTGGTGGTTTTGCCCGAACCCTGTAGTCCGACCATCATTAGCTTGACGGGAGGCTTGACCTTAAGGTCGAGTTCACGGGCACGCCCGCCCATCACTTCACAAAGCTCGTTAGCGACAAACTTCAAAAGATGCTGTTCCGGGGTGAGCGAGCGGAGAACTTCCTGGCCCAAAACCTTCTTCCGGATGTGATCGACGAAATCGCGCACCACCCGGATATTCACGTCGGCTTCGAGCAGAGCCAGGCGCACCTCGCGCAACGCGTCCTCCATGTTGCGTTCGGTGATGCGGCCCTGGCCTCTGAGCTTCTTGAAAACGCCTTCGAGTCGATCGCTCAGAGTGTCGAACATGATTGGGAACTTACTATGGTGAGCAGGCTGGCTTCAGCCCGCTGCATCAAAACTAGAACGGGCTATTGTCCGAACTATCGAGGCTAGGCCAGGGTACCAAGTTTGTCAACGGGACAAAAAATTCGTGTAGGGTCAGTTTGTGCTCTTCCTTCTTGTCATTCCCGCGCGTCTCGTTTGCTTGGCGCGCGAGGAATCCCGGAATTCGGGACTCTTCGCGCGGCAGCCACGCGCGAGAGTGACACAAACTGCGGCCTTGTTGATAATGACCCATTACAAAAATTCGCAGCATGTGTCCCCATTGACCCGCCATTTCCACTCTACACCGTCATGCGGTCGAGGGAACGATATTGTATCGCTTCGCTCAGATGATGCTGCTGGATGGCGCCGCTGCCATCCAGGTCTGCGATGGTTCGCGCTACCTTCAAAACCCGCGTATAAGCGCGCGCGCTTAGGCCCAAGCGATTTACCGCAAGCTCAAGCAGCCGCTCCCCACCAGAATCGACTTCGCACCATGCGTGCAACTCGCGTGCGCCCATCTGTGCATTGCAATAAAGTGCACTGCCTCGAAAACGGGCAAGTTGCAGACCGCGCGCCCGATTCACGCGCTCGTGAATGGCCGACGAACTCTCGCCCCGGCTGCGGTCCACCAGTTCCCGGTACCGTACCCCGGGCACTTCGATATGGATGTCGATCCGATCAAGCAGAGGACCCGAAATCCGCGATCGATAGCGTTGAATCATCACCGCCGAGCAAGTGCATTCGTGTTGAGTATCCGTATAGAAACCGCAAGGGCAGGGATTCATCGCCGTCACCAACATCAGGCTCGCCGGAAAAGTTATGGTGCCCATGACTCGGGCAATTGTAATGCGCAGGTCTTCGAGTGGTTGGCGCAACACCTCCAGCACGTTCTTGCGGAACTCCGGCAATTCATCGAGAAACAAGACGCCGTTATGGGCAAGGCTGACCTCACCTGGCCGCGGGAAAGGGCCGCCGCCGACCAGTCCGGCGTCGGAAATCGTATGATGAGGTGAGCGGAATGGCCGCGTCGCGATTAATGCACGGCCATCGAGCAAACCGGCGACACTATGGACCTTTGTGCTCTCGACCGCCTCCTCGAACGTCATTGCCGGCAAGATCGTCGGCAGCCGTTTCGCCAGCATGGTCTTGCCGGAGCCAGGCGGGCCGATCATGAGGACATTGTGACCGCCGGCCGCAGCAACTTCGAGCGCCCGCTTCGCCTGCTCCTGACCCTTGACCTCGCTGAAATCCACGTCGTAGCGGCTGGCGGTCTCGAAAATTTCCTGGAGATTCACCGACGTCGGCGCAAGCTCGCGGCGTCCGTCGAAGAACTCGATGACTTCGCGCAAGCTTTCGACCCCAAGCACCGCAACGCCTTCGCCCGATACTGCTGCCTCCGCCGCGTTCTCACGCGGCACAATGATACCGGACAAATGCCGCGAGCGGGCGAGCAGTGCGCTGGGCAGTGCGCCTTTCACCCCTTTGACGCGCCCATCGAGCGCCAATTCTCCAAGTACCAGGTACTGCGCAGTGCGATCGCGGTTTTCAAGAATCCCGTTGTCCGCGGCCGCCAGTATTGCGAGCGCCATCGGCAGGTCGAAGGCAGAGCCTTCTTTGCGCGTATCGGCGGGAGCCAGGTTGACCGTCATCCTACCGCCCGGAAAGGGATAACCGGAATTGCGGATAGCTGACTTGATGCGGTCAAACGCCTCACGGACGGCGCCCTCCGGCAGCCCGACCATCCGAAAGCTGGGAGCACCACCCCCGCAATCGACCTCCACTTCAACCGGAAACGCATCGACTCCTGAAAGCGCGCTGGACAATACACTCGCAAGCAATCTGCTACCTCGGTCGCTCAGATAAGGCCATCGAGAATGTATGCTAGCTTTCTTGGCCTTTTCTACGCCTCATAGTAGCCGAGGCCCGCACGAGCATCGAGCCCATGAACAAGGTCGAACACATGGGACGAGAATCAATAGCACAAGGACGGACGCTCGCAGCGGTGAACGCGCCTCACCTTCGATGCCGGGGTTAGAGGCGGCCCGCGCAAAAGCGCGGGTCGTCCTACACTGGTGATTACATCAGCGGAACGCGCGGATCACTTTCATGTACCGATCGAGAGCAGGCCATTGTTTGTCCGGAGCCGCGGTCGGGACCATCAACACTACTCGATGGAATCCGAACTTTAGTAGAGCGCCGATCCGGGCTTCCAGCCCGCCGGCTGGGCGGAACTCCTCGCCGGTCAGGACACTGAAGTCGAAGGCATCTTTCGATCGGCCTCGTCGAGCAGATTCCGACCGGATAGCTTCGATCCCGCCGGGCAGGTCAATCCCGGCGTCGACCGGAATCCAGCCATCGCAGTATTCGGCGACTCGCTTAGGAACAAATTTCGACCAGGCACCCATCAGGACTGGCGGACCACCGGCCTGCACCGGCTTGGGCCAGCACCAGATTGGATCGAAATTCACGAATCTGCCGTGATATTCGGCTACGTCCTTCGTCCAGATTTCCTTCATCGCGAGCACGCGGTCACGCGTCACCTTCCAGCGATCCTTCAACTCAACACCGTGATCGGCCATCTCCTCCGCATTCCATCCGGCCCCGATTCCAAAGAGAAAGCGGCCATTTGAAACGCGGTCCAGGCACGCGACCATCTTGGCGAGATTCATCGTGTTATGTTCGGGAACCAAACAAACCGAGGTACCGACTTTAAGTTTCGCGGTAACACCCGCCACGGCGCTGAGTCCAATAAACGGGTCAAAAAATTCTTTGTAGTATTGGGGCAGTTCGCCGCCCATCGGAAAGGGAGTCTTGCGGCTGGTTGGAATATGCGAATGTTCACCCAACCACAGCGACTCGAAACCGTTGGCTTCCGCCCATCGGCCCAGTTCCACTGGTTGAATCGTATAGTGCGTTGGAATTGCAATCAGTCCGAAATCTGCCATTGGCCCTCGCTCCTAATGTTCGCTTTGAATCGCACACCTTTAACGCAGAGACTCGACACCCCTTAAACACTACCTTTTCCAATCCGCCTCAATCTCCTGTTTGAGACGTGCCCGTTCCAGGATCGTTTGTGCCCGCTTGAGGTTGGGTACGTCAACCATCTGGCCCTTGAACCGAAAGGCCCATTTGCCCAACTTCCGGTGTTCTTCGAAGGCCGCCACCAGTTCGCGGCTTTCGGCAATTTCATCGTCGGACGGGAAGCAACTCTTATGGACGACGTCGATTTGACTGGGATGGATCGTGATCCAGCCGGTGTAGCCCATTTCGGCGCTTTCGCGGCATTCACGCTGCATCCGCTCAAGGTCTCCGAGCAGCAGCACCGAGTCGATCGGCTGGACACCGGCCGCGGTCGCCGCCAGCAGGCAAATCATTCCGGTCAGGCGAAAAATATCAAGCAAGTCACCATTTTTGTCGCGCACTCGCCACGCTCCAAGAGCGGCAGCCATGTCGAGTCCTCCGCGTCCACCGCAGATAGCGGTCACGCGCGGACAAAGCGCAATCTCGTTTACATGCAGAACACCCTTCGGTGTTTCGATAATTGGAAACAATTCGACACGCCTTTCCGGGTACCCATGCAATTTTTCGAGCTCAGTGATAAAGGAATCAAGTTCGCGCAGCGCCGCCAAATCGCCGGCCTTGGGTACCAGGAAGCCGTCGGGGCGTCCAGCCATCGTGCTCTCGACGTCGACGCGACCCCATTCCGAATCCAGCGCGTTGATCCTCACCAGGCGCTTCTGACGCGGAAAATCGACTTGCCGCAACCAATCCGTTACGGTTTTTCGCGCCGATTCCTTATTGTCGGGGGTAACCGAATCCTCCAGATCAAGGACCAGCGCATCCGCCTTAAGTGTCAGCGCCTTGCGCAACATTTCGTCGCTGGCGTACGGGACAAAGTGCAGAACGAATGGCCTACGCTGCATCAAAACCTCCCCTATATGCGACTCTAACTTTGAGCCACCGCGGTTATGGTTGCATTGTCGTCGATGAATCGTTTCGCCGCTGCTTCAACCATAGTGCCCTTAAAGAAGTCGGGATTCAGGCTGGTCCAGAGCCTGACTGCGTTACCGAAGGTGAAGGCGTAAAAGTCCTCTTCGGACATACCCCGTTCGTCGACCAATTCCCAAGCTTCTTCGAGCACCTCGGTCATATCCGGCACATCAAAATGGCTGATATCGGAACTCAGCACCGCGCCGAGCTTGGCGCCAAACGGGTTTGCCTTGGCAAAGGCGTAAGTGACGGTGGGGTCGTCGGATTCGCAGCCGAAGAAGAAATTGGGCACGAACAAATCACGAATGTCTTCTTTTGTTGCGATTTTAGCCGCGGCGAAATCGTCGACATTCTCAGGCACCGCATGCCCCATGCCACGCCCGTACCATAGTTCGAATTCAGCAAACCTGCTGAAGAGCTTTTTCCCGCCGTATTGCTGGAAAAGGCTGACGAGTCCTTCACGATCTAGATTCGAAGGGTTCAGTTCCTGGATCGCCCTCGCATTACGCTTCTCCCAGTGCGATATCAGGTCGGCTAAGAGGCTGCATCCCCATGCCACTCCGCCTTCGAGGAAAGCGAATCTCATCCGGGGAAACCGGCGCGTGACCCCGCCCAAAAAAAGCGCCTTGCACACCGCGTTGCCGGCTTCGCCGAAATGGCCGATATGGTTGTAAACAAAGTTGCTGGTCGAGTTGCGCAGGCCATAGTTTTCGGCCGCGGAATGGAACGTTACAGGATAGCCCAGCTGCTCGCATTTCTGCCAAACGGGATCGTAATCATAGTCGCTGTCAATACCGAGTACGTCCAGCCAACAGGCATAACGGCGACTTACACCCATCCTTTCGGCGGCCGGGATCGAGCGCCGTATCAGGCTGCCCAAAGCCACCGCCTTAATGCCGAGCGTCTTGCAATGCTCTAGTTCAGCAATTGCTTCATCGGGCGTATGCATGGGAATCACGCCGATCGGTGTGCAGCGGTCGGCACAACCAGCCCAGGTTTCAGCCGCGTATTGATTGAAAGCATGGCACCCCGCTTTCCGAAGTTCCTCATCGCCAACATACGGCGCAAACAACTGGCAGTGAGTCGGATAAAGCACGGCGAAATCCAGGCCCATCGATTCGAGCCGATCGTGCAACAACGCCGGAATAAACGAGGTCGCCATATCAAGGGTGTTCTTCACCGGCAGCGCCCACCACGGCGGCTGCCCGGCGCGGCGGTCGAGCCGCTCCTGTTTCGTCATTCTGACGAAGTCACCCTCACCAAGGGCCCTGAGACGTGAATTCCAACGCTCGACAACCTTGGGCCCCGCCGATGCTTTCAGATAATCCATCGCGATGGGTTCGAATTCTCGCCAATGCCCGTCGGAGTCGATGACCGGATGACCGAGCCGCGCATGAATCTCGGTTGATTTGGATTTGCCGTTAGTTAACATCGGAGAACACCTCGACCTTAGAGCTCAAGCCGCAACTATTGGTCGATTAGCTTAGATCAGACCAGGGATGCAGGCATAACGGTGTAGAAACCACGGCCGCGGATGGCATCTCCGTGTCTCACAATCATGGCAAACGCCCCACAAAATGGTAGCTTCCGTACTGACCATCAACTGAGTGCGACCAGGGTGTTGAGAAGAGAACAACGACCGCATTCGCTTCAGAATGGCCTGCTCGAAAAGCTGGCTGCGTTCCTTTAGTTCTCCCCGCGTGCGGTGGAGACTAATGAGTGGCGGCGCAGGCCGAGAAAACCTTTTCAATGGCGTGATAGTGCAGGAAAAGGAGTCGATTCATGAGAGCGCTCGCAGCGCCTTTGCCGACCACGGTCGTCGGCAGTTACCCCCAGCCGGATTGGCTGATCGACCGCCAAAAATTGACCGACGCTGGCGTCCCACGCGTCCGGGCGCGCGAGGTCTGGCGCGTTGCGTCAGATTTGTTGGAACAAGCGCAAGACGATGCGACGGTGCTTGCGATTCGCGCGATGGAGCGAGCCGGCATCGACATCCTCACGGATGGCGAGATTCGCCGCGAGAGTTACTCAAACCATTTCACCACCACGCTGGAAGGAATCGATGCTGAAAAACCCGGACTTCTGGTGCGTGCGGGGAGGTCGATCCCGGTTCCACGCGTAGTCGGCAGGATTCGCCGGACACGCGCGGTTGAAGTCCGCGACGTGCGGTTCCTGCGCACCCATACGGACAAAGTCATCAAAGCCACGCTGCCCGGACCGTTCACGATGGCGCAGCAGGCGCAAAACGAATTCTATTCCGATATTACGGAGTTGCTGATGGACCTCGCCGCGGCCGTAAATCAGGAGGCGCATGAACTCAAGGCCGCCGGCGCTGACGTAGTTCAACTCGATGAACCGTGGCTCAGGATGGATCCTGAGGGTGCGAAACGCTATGCGGTGTCAGCTATCGATCGTGCGCTGAAAGGAATACCTGGCCCGACCGTAGTACACCTCTGCTTTGGTTACGCTCAGTTGGTGAAGAACAAACCTGGCCAATATGCATTTCTACCCGAGTTGGCTGCCAGCAAGGTCGAACAAATCTCTATTGAGGCGGCACAGCCCAACCTCGATTTGGCAGTATTAAAGGAACTCTCGGGAAAACAGATCATCCTCGGCGTCATCAGCATCGAAGACCATGAGTGTGAAACACCCGAACAAGTGGCGAACCGCATCCGCCACGCGCTCGAATATGTCGCACCTGGAAATCTGACTGCTGCGCCAGACTGCGGCATGAAATACATGCCGCGCGAAATCGCTTTCAGGAAACTCCAGGCCCTCAGTCTCGGCGCGGCCCTCGTCCGATCGGAATTGCAATGAACTCGATGCCAACTCCAGAGACCGAACACCCTGACGGACGTTATGTTTGAGCATGGCCGGAGAAACCTGGCCCGGTAGGTGGACGCCTCTGCCGTCAGGCCAATTGCGGCTACCGCACAGAAGACTGAAACAAAATAGATTGTTCTCCACAAACTCAACTTGCTCATACCGCCCTCGTTCGTTGCTCTCCGGCCAAGCGCTCTTTGCGGCGCAAAAAGGATGGGTTTTTTCGCGCGAACATGCCTCCTTTGCGCAGCAGCGAAAGTCCATACTGCACGTTGTGAAAGTCGTACGAGGGCAATGGCGCTGTGGAAGCCTTTGAAGGAGGCTGAATGGGGACCGGCCGTCGAGTGAATTGGAAGGCCTACTCATCATCGTGGCTCCGCCTGACCTTCCGTCGCATGTTGGTGCTTCCAGTCTGAAATCAATCAGGGTTTCGTCACGCCGGGGAAGAAATCCGGGTCAATGATCTGGTCGTACGTCCACGGGCACGCCTCGGGGAAAGTGCCCGGCGGCAGTCGCGACTCCCGCGCTGCTTTATCACGCGCGCGCACGTACACGTCGGCCAGCACTTCGTCACGCTTACCTTGGAAGATACCCGGCGAGTCCTTGGTGATGTCGGCGATCTGTTCGCGCGCCTCCACGATCGAATTCCGCCAGCTGTGATGACGATGGCGCTGGCCCGGCTGAAATTTGAGCTTCAGCAGATGCAGCAGAAGGATTTTCAACTCCGACCTCAGCTCGCGCCGCTCACGCGCCCCCGTCAGCTCCAACTCCCCTGCCAGGTTGTCCCAGTCGAGCGACTCATAATCCCTCGCCCTCAAGGCCGCCGCCTGGTCCAGCAGCCAACCGTGAAAGTCAGTTTCCATGTCGAGCATGATCAATCCTTCCAGAAATCCTTGAACCGCTACGGGCTGAGTTCCATATACCGTACTGTGTGCTGAATATTCTTATGGCCGAGATAGAGCTGCCCGTGTGTTCTGCACAGCGTTAGCAAGGTAGAAGCCCTGTCGCGTGACGGAGCATATGCGGATGGACCGGGAAGCCGATTTCGGCTGCCTTGCCCCCCTTAGCCACTACGTAATGAATCGTCCGGTTGGTTATCGGCCCTCCGCGCAGCGAGGTGAACACGTCGGCGCCGCCTCGTTTTGTTGGCGTTGCCACGAGCGAATTGCGCGCAACTCGGGCCCGCGCAGCGGGTGAGTCCAGGGCGAGCCATTTTTGCGACGCGCAACCTGTAATGTGCCGGCCTTCAGGTTGATCTGGTCCCAGCGAAGTCCGGCGATCTCCGAGGTGCGCAGTCCGTGCCGATAAGCCATCATAATAAGCAACGCATCACGCTCGGCGACGCGACCGCCGATTTGATGTGCGGCAATTATCAGCCGCTCCACCTCATCCGGCGTCAAGTGCTCACGTGTTCGGCTGGCCTGATTTGGCTGCCGAGGCGGGCGCATTTTTACGCGCTTTGCCGAAAACGACGATTGGGATAGCGGCAACTGTTGCCATTCTTCAACTCCCAGCGGGTCGAAGACGGTTTATATTACCATAAAGAGGCAAAGCGGTAATTGGCTCGGCCGTCGAGCATGACCGCTTTGCGCATTTCGCTCATTTTAGGCAAAGCGGCCCCGCTTAGGCCTCTTACCATTCCCGGGGGCCTGAGGGCGGAAAGGACGCGATGCGGAGCGTTGTGCTCCGCGACCACGGACTGGCGTAGGCGGACTCGAACGGGAGCGGTGCAAGGCGGGGCAGGGGAGGACGGGAGCGGAAGAGAATCGAGTAAGGCTGAAAGTGATAAGAGTCCACGCCTTGGGTGCCAGGACTTGAGTCGCCGTTCAGGAAGAGGACTGTATTTGCGCGTGATTTATATTTGGCGTACTCTAGCATTTAATAGCTAAATGTAAGCTTATCGGAGCCAGCGAAGGGTGGGCACAGCACTACCTTCAACCGGGGAATCGTACACAAAAATTCCCAAACCAGGCGACATCGTAAGGGTCCGCAGCCGAACCTACCTTGTAGAGTCGGTCGACGCCGGCAGCGAGCCGATAGTCGCGGCAGTCTGCCTGGACGACGACGCTCAAGGCGACTCGCTCGAAGTCGTCTGGAACCTCGAACTCGATACCGAGATTCTCGGCAAAGACGTCTGGAAGTCGATCGGTCGAAAAGGATTCGACAGCAGGCGCTATTTCGCTGCGTACGTTCACACCCTTCGATGGAACTGCGTCACCGCGACCGACCCGCGACTATTTCAATCCCCTTTCCGAGCCGGCATCCGCGTCGACGCCTATCAGTTGGAGCCTTTGCGCAAGGCACTGCTGCTCCCGCGCGTTAATATTTTCATCGCCGACGACGTTGGTCTCGGCAAAACCATCGAAGCTGGACTTATTGCCAGCGAGCTTCTTCTGCGCCGGCGCGTTCGCGAAATCGTCGTGGCGTGCCCGCCCACGATGCTGCCGCAGTGGAAAGACGAGATGGAGGCGCGATTCGGCCTCACCTTCCAAATTCTCGATCGGAACTACATTGATCAGGTCCGCCAGCAGTACGGCTTTGCCGTCAATCCCTGGACGACATTCCCTCGATTTCTCGTCTCGCACAACCTGCTCATTGATGAAGCATACGCCGGGCCTCTCTGCGCATGGCTCGACAATTTCCGCGCTGGCACTTTGTTGATTCTGGACGAGGCGCATCATGCCGCGCCGTCCAGCGGCGCCCGTTACGCGATCGATTCGCGCATCACCCGCGCGATACGAGACATCGCGCCGCGTTTTGAACATCGGCTGTTTCTTTCGGCCACTCCTCACAACGGTCACTCGAACAGCTTCAGCGCGCTGCTTGAAATACTTGATTCTTATCGGTTTACGCGCGGCGTTCCGGTTCTCAAAGCTCATCTCGACCAGATGATGGTGCGGCGGCTCAAAGAGGACATTCGCCGCCTCTAGGGCGGCTTCCCTGAGAGAATCATCACGCAGGTGGATATCGAGGGGCTGCCACCGGGCGCACCCGAACTGCGCCTCGCCAAGCTGCTGAACGACTATGCTGATGTTCGGAGCCTCCGCACTGCAGGCGCAACCAGAAAAAAACAGGCCGAGGCCAAGCTGCTCGTATCGGGACTTCAGCAACGCCTGCTCTCATCGATCGAAGCCTTTGCAAAGACTCTGAAGGTTCATCGCCGCACGATGGAAAAACTCTGGGCGGCGGAGAGCCCCGCCGGGACCCAGGCCGAGATCGATCCTCAGCTCATTGTCGGCAACTTTGATTCCGACGATGACCGCAGTCAGTTGCCCGAAGAGGAGCAGGAGACACTTCAGGACGCTGCCGTCGAGGCTGCCACTGAAAATGCACGCGGAGATTCCGCGAAGGCTGACGTGCGGACCGAGCAGCAACTGCTCGACGAAATGGAGCGGGTGGCCGAAGCGGCCCGCGGTTTGCCAGATGCCAGAGTCCTCAAACTGATCGAATGGATTCGAGCCAACATGTGCGCCGGTGTGAGAGTGCCTGGGCAGTCGTCTCCGCAGCCCAACGCTCCCTGGTCGGACGCGCGATTGCTCATATTCACGGAATACGAAGACACACGGCGTTACATCGTCGCGATGCTTCGGGCGGCCGTGTCCGAAACGCAGGATCCCGAAGAGCGCGTGAAGGTTTTTTCGGGCACCACAGCTGCGAGAGACCGCGAAGCGATCAAGCTCGCCTTTAATTCATCGCCCTCTGAGAATTCATTGCGGATTCTCGTTGCAACCGATGCCGCGCGCGAAGGCATCAATCTTCAGGCTCACTGCTCGAACCTGTTTCACTTCGATCTGCCGTGGAACCCAAGCCGCATAGAACAGCGCAACGGACGAATCGATCGCAAGCTTCAACCTGCGGCGAAGGTCTTCTGCCATTATTTCTTCTACAAGCAGCGGGATGAAGATCGGATTTTAAAAGCTCTCGTCAAGAAAACGGACACGATACGCCGCGAACTTGGCAGCTTGGCTGAGGTGCTGGAAGAACGCTTGCATGAGGCGATCAAATTCGGGATTTCACGGCGCGAGATCGACAGGAAAGTCCGCGATATAGAAGACGCAAGTCTCGAGCCCGAGAAACGCGCGACGGCCGAGGAAGAACTCGAATCTGCAAGAACCCGTCAGGACGCACTACTGCGAGAGATCGAGCGGCTCCAGGACCGAATCGAAAAAGCCAGAGAGTGGATCGCGCTCGACAACGATGCTCTCCGCGACGCTATATCGTGCTCGCTGGAGATGCTGAATGCCGAGCCTTTGAAACCGGCCGAGGCCAAGGGACAGGCCCGATTCGAGTTTCCGAATCTTGAAGCCAGGCATGGTGCAGACCCGACTTGGTCGATCACACTCGATACCCTGCGCAAGCCTCCCAAAGATGGCAAGCGCGGCTTCGAATGGCGCAAGAACTCACCGATCCGGCCGGTAGTCTTCAACGCGCCACCCGGCATTGACGACGATATCGTTCAACTTCACCTCCAACACCGCGTCGTTCAACGCCTTCTGGGCAGATTTCTCTCGCAAGGATTCGTTCATCACGATCTGTCGCGTGCCTGCCTCGCCCAGACCGACGATGCGATACCGCGGATAATCCTCCTGGGCAGGCTCTCGCTCTATGGCAAAGCGGCGGTGCGGTTACATGAAGAGATTTTGACCGTAACCGCACGGTGGACGGAGCCTTCCATTCGCCGTGGGCAGCTCACTCCATACGCCCGAGAAGCTGAGGCAAAAACCCTTGCCCTGCTCGAAAATGCGCTCGCGCCAAAATCGGCCGGGGCAGTGCCGGCAGAAGTCAGCGAGCGCCTGCTGAACTCATTGCCGAACGACATTGAAGAGTTGTTGCCGCATCTTGAAGAACGCGGGAGGCTGGTGAAAAAGGACGCGGAGGAGCTGCTCGCTCAAAGGGGAGAAGCCGAATCGCAGAGCATCCGGCGAATTTTGGAAGACCAGCGTAAACGAGTTTCAGGTCAGCTAGCCAAATCCGCACAATTGGTATTGGGCCTACAAGGCGATGAGGAGAAACGCCAGTTCGAGGCGGACCGCAAATCCTGGGAGCGATGGCTCAAGCGATACGAGCAGGACATTCAACGCGAGCCCGGGCGCGTCAAGGACTTCTACACCGTAACATCTTTCCGGCTTGAATCGACTGGCGTCGCCTATCTCTGGCCGGTGACAGGTTAACCAATGGCTGAAGACGCCGCTCTCAAGGATCATCAGGCGTGGATCGGCTACCTTCAGCCGGATGGTCTGGTTGTGTCTGCAGCGGCGCTGGTCGACTCGGGAGTGGTGATCGACCGAGGGAAGCTAGCAGAACATCAGCAGGCCTTCACTGTCTTCACTCACGAAATTGACATCGACGAGAAGAGCGCGCGAGCGATAGTACAACTCGCGGACTTTCTCTGCGGTTTTCTCGAGTGGCGGAAAGAGTATCTGGCCGGGTTGGACGGAATCCCGATACCGGACGAACTGTCGGTCCCGCTTTCCGAATTTGGAGAGACACTCACTCCCACCTTCGCACTGAAGAATCCGAAACCAGCCGACGGCGAGCAGCCCTGGCTGATTCTGATCAAGCAATTACCGAACGGCACCGACTTGGACGCGGCCCATTCGGGGCAGGATGAACGGTGGTCGGCCTCGGCCTCGCGCCGGTTTGAACGGCTGTTGCGAGAGACCCGGATTTCTATAGGCCTCATCTCAAACGGCACGAGCCTACGGTTAATGTACGCGCCCCACGGCGAGAACTCCGGCACCGTGACATTTCCAATCGGTGCAATGTGCGAAGTCGCGGGGCGCCCGATTCTGGGCGCGCTGCATCTCCTACTACGTAGCTACAGACTCTACACCGCCCCGTCCGAAGAAAGGCTGACTGCGCTGCTCAAAAAGAGCCGCGAGTATCAAAGTTCAGTTTCCACCAAGCTTGCGGGGCAGGTTCTGGACACGCTTTACGAGCTGCTCCGAGGCTTCCAGGCAGCAAACGAAAAGGCTCATGGAGAACTCCTCAAAGAGCAGATCGAAAACGCTCCCGATGAAATTTATGTCGGCTTGCTGACGGTGCTGTTGCGGCTGGTATTCCTCCTATACGCCGAAGACCGCGACGTGATGCCGCGCAGCCCGCTCTACGTTCAGAATTACTCAGTTCATGGGCTCTTCGAGAAGCTCCGAGCAGACTTCGAGCGTTATCCCGACACTATCGATCAGCGCTACGGGGCATGGGCTCGTCTCTTGGCCCTCTTCCGTGCAGTGTACGGAGGCTCGAAGCATCCGCAGCTCAAGATGCCCGCACGGAAGGGCTTCCTGTTCGATCCGGAGCGGTATCCATTCCTGGAAGGACGCGCCGGGAATCTTCAAGGGCTACCCCTTCTATCGGACGGCGTGATCTTCAGAGTCTTGCGGAACCTCCTCATCTTGGACGGGGAACGACTCTCCTATCGGACTCTCGACGTTGAACAGATCGGCAGTGTTTACGAGCGGATGATGGGGTTCAAGATCGAACTGACCGAAGGTAGTACAGTCGCGGTCAGAGCGGCGAAGACCCACGGAGCACCAACCGCGATCAACCTCGACACCCTGCTCGCCGAAAAGCCGGCGGAACGTGCGAAGTGGTTGTCGGCGAATTCCGACCAGAAGCTCAACCCGAAAGCAGCCGAGGATCTGAAGCAAGCAGCCAGCGTCGATGACTTGCTGGTAGCGCTAGAGAACAGAATCGCGCGCAACGCAACGCCGCACCCCGTTCCAAAGGGCGCGATTATTCTACAGCCCTCCGACGAACGCCGGCGGAGCAGTTCGCATTACACCCCGCGATCGTTTACTGCCCCGATTGTCGAGCGCGCGTTGAAGCCGGTCTTTGAGGACCTTGGCGCAAACCCGACTCCGTCTCAGATTCTCGATCTGAAGGTTTGCGATCCAGCGGTCGGGTCCGGAGCCTTCCTGGTCGAGGCTTGTCGCCAATTAGGCGAAGAGCTGGTTCGCGCGTGGCACCGCCATAACCAGGTACCTTTTATTCCGCCCGACGAGGACGAGACTCTGCTCGCACGCCGTATCGTGGCCCAGCGATGCCTCTACGCAGTCGATCGGAATCCAATTGCGGTCGACCTGGCCAAGCTGTCGCTCTGGCTGGCAACCCTTGCACGAGAACATCCATTTACGTTCCTCGACCACAATCTGAAATGTGGGGACTCGCTTGTCGGATTGAGCCGGCGACAGTTGGGGGACTTTCACTGGCGAGACGAGCCAAGGCGCGTGCTGGGTCAGGATCAGCTTGAGAAGCGGATTCAACTTGCGACCGCACGGCGCAAGGAGATTCTCGAAGCCGATGACGAACTCGTATCCGCGGAGACAAAGCGTCAGAAGCTTGATCTAGCCGACGAGGCGCTAGAACCGGTCCGCCAGGCAGGATCCTGCGTGATTGCAGCGTTCTTCTCCTCGGACAAGGAAAAGGATCGACTTGCCAAGCGCGATGAGATGCTCCGCATCTACTCAAATTTTCCTAAAACGTTCAAAGAACTGGATGCAGTCGTTGCCGAATTGCCGGCCGGCACGCATCCGATTCGTCCTTTCCACTGGGAAATCGAATTTCCCGAAGTCCTCGATCGGGAAAATGCCGGTTTCGACGCAATTGTTGGCAACCCACCCTTTGCGGGCAAGAACACGCTCATTGAGTCCACCCGGCAAGGCTATACGGATTGGCTCAAAGTGCTTCACCAAGACTCGCATGGAGCGGCGGATCTTGTTGCGCACTTCTTCCGCCGGAGCTTTAGCCTTCTGCGTGAGAGAGGTGCATTCGGTCTCATAGCCACCAACACAATCAGCCAAGGCGACACTCGCACCACTGGGTTAAGATGGATTTGCACACACGGTGGGACGATCTACGCTGCCCGCCGACGGTACAAATGGCCTGGGCAAGCGGCTGTCGTGGTCAGCGTTGTATGGTTGCTGAAGGGACCTGGCCAGCCTCCGTTCGATCTCGATGGAAATCCTGCACACATCATTACCGCTTACCTCTTTCATGCAGGTACCCACGAGAATCCGGCGGTTCTTATCGCGAACGCCGAAACGAGCTTCAAGGGCTGCGAGGTTGGGAGTCTAGGGTTCCTCATCACGCCCAATTCACCTGAATTCGCGTGGCTGAGCGAAGTTCCGGACCCTCGGAATCCCGACCTCAAGATGCTCAAGCCTTATCTTGGCGGTGAAGACCTCAACAGCTCCCCCGCCATGATGCCACCGCGGCGCATCGTCGATTCTGATGGCCTGACCGCCGCCCAGATGGCAACGATACCCCGTGTTCGAGCCTTCCTAGAGTCGCGGGTACGTGCGGACCGCTTACAGCGCCGCGTCATTTCAGCAGGAACTACTGAATGGTGGCATTTCAGAAGACCGAGCCTTGAATACCGGCGCGCATCCGCCCGGCAGGATCGGGTGCTTGGTATCTCGGAAGTCACCTCTCACTGCAATTTCGCGTTCGTGCCTACAACCTTTTTGCCGGCACATACGTTAAAGCTATTTGGATTCGACTCCTTCGCTGCTTTTGCGGTTCTCCAGTCGCGTCTTCATGAGATATGGGCGCGGTTTTTCGGTTCCTCGATGAAAGACGACCTCCGGTATACACCTTCCGACTGTTTCGAAACCTACCCCTTCCCGGAGAGCTGGGAGAGCGCACCCACTCTCGAAGCCGTGGGCAAGGCATACTATGAATTTCGTGCCGGGCTGATGATCCGGAACGACGAAGGCCTCACCAAGACCTATAACCGATTTCACGAGCACCATGAAACCTCATCCGACATCATTCGCCTGCGACAATTACATGACGAGCTGGATCGTGCCGTGCTTGATGCTTATCGATGGGCCGACATCCCGACTGGATGCGCATTTCTCCTCGACTACGAGGACGAGGAAGACGGCGGGGAGAGTCGTCGGCGGAAACCCTGGCGATATCGCTGGCCCGATGAGACTCGCGACGCGGTGCTAGCACGGCTCCTCGCGCTGAATGCGCAACACGCTGAACAAGAACGGCTTTCCGGCGCAGCACTAGACGGACACTCGAAGAAGAACCTGCAGAGTCGGCGTGCTAATCGCCTTGCGCAAAGTGAGGCATCGTTCCACGCGGTGAAGGTTGAGGAGTAGAAATATTGCCTCTCGAACCACAACGCATCACGATTCGCGCTGAACTGGTTGAGGCTTTGCGCCTTGATGTGGTCGGTCCCAACAACGATCACGCGTTTGCGAACGAGCTTCTGCCAGAACCACCTTCTCGTTGGTATCTCACCGGTTACCTCGTTCCGAAGGATGCGCCCGACGAGCAGCGCGTCGACGATACCGCGGACGAAGAAATAGAGGGAGCCGAGGATACGACCGCCGCAGACGATGGAACACCGCCGGATCGCGCCACGGCTCGCCGTAGCCTGCTGCCGTCATCGATGGGACTTAGTGTTCTCGTCCTCAAAGAGGTGAAGGAACTCCACGTTACCGTCTCGTGGGGAGATTACATCTACGAGGGCGTCGAGCCGCCGACCGAAGAAACCAAGAGTGGAACCGCCGGTGACTCAGCAACCGGAACCGCAAGCGCAGCCGGGCGGGCGCGCGGATACGGGAGGATTCCCCGCAAAGAATCCCTGACCGTTGATGTGCCCGCTCCAGGGGAACAACTTAAGGAAAAGCTCGTGGCCAACAGTGACGGGTTATTCATCGCCGTCACAGCTCGAAACGTCGGATATTATCCGCGCCTGCCGCAGGGTACACGATCGGTATCGGTGTTTCTGGTCAACCGGCGAATGCCAAACAAGGATCGCCACTACAAGAGCTTTGTCTTTCAGACCGAGCTGCGCGTTATCTCGAAATTCTCCTTCGTGGCTCGTCCCGATCTACGACGAGCTGAAGGTGGCAAGAGCGAATGGGACGACCAGGTCGCCGACCTGCACTACCGCGACGTATTCGAGTACGCCGTAGGACATGGCGTAGCGACCAAAGCGATTTGCAACACAGATAGAAGCTGCAACGAGGTCCATACGACCTGGTTGCCAACCGAGGTTGAACGCATAGCGCCGTCCAACATCTCCGTCGTTGAACTCAGCATGGAAGCTCTGGCGGAACTCGCTGGCGGAACCGAAGCCAAAGCAAAGCTGTCGCCAATAGTCTCCGCGTACCGCACCTGGATTAGGGAACAATCGGATTTCATTAAAGACCTCGAGCAGACGCAAGAGCAAACGGCTAAGGATCTTCTGATCAATGCTCAAGTTGCAGCGCAGCGCATCGAGGCTGGCATCGACGCCTTGAAGGAGCCCGATGTCCTCTACGCTTTCAAGCTCGCGAATCGATGCATGGCGCAGGCAGCACGCAGACGCGAGGCGATCTTGCGGCAGACTGCTCCGGACAAAGTCGATCCACCACAATGGTACCCTTTCCAGCTTGCCTTCATCCTGATGACTCTCCGAAGCATCCTCGATCCTGCTTGTGACGACCGCGAACTGGTGGACTTGCTTTTTTTCCCAACCGGCGGCGGAAAAACGGAGGCGTACCTTGGATTGGCGGCGTTCACCATGATCTTGCGCAGGCTGCGCAATCCGGGAATCACCTCGGCCGGGGTCAGCGTCCTGATGCGGTATACCCTCCGGTTGCTGACGCTCGATCAATTGGGGCGCGCTGCAGCCCTGATCTGCGCACTCGAACTCGAGAGGGAGCGCGACCAGGAGCGGCTCGGAAAATGGCCGTTTGAGATCGGGCTCTGGGTCGGTTCGGCTGCGACTCCGAACCGAATGGGTGGAAAAGGCTATACCGGGCCGGGAGCCGACGATACCGCCCGAGTTCGGACGCGCCGATTCAAAACTAACAGCAGAACGAACTCCGCCCCGATTCCGCTTGAGACCTGCCCCTGGTGCGGGACGAAATTCGAGGCAGAGTCATTCCGCCTTGTCCCGAATGAAGATAAGCCAATCAACCTGCAGGTGCACTGCGTAAACGACAAATGCGACTTTTGCGGAGATCGAAATCTGCCGATCTTAGGAGTCGACGAACCAATATATCGGCGTCTTCCCACGTTCCTGATCGCCACGATAGATAAATTCGCTTCCCTTCCATTCACTGGTGAGACGGGGGCGCTCTTCGGGCTGGTCGATCGCTATGACGGCAACGGCTTCTATGGGCCGTGCGACCCGGGGCGCGGGACGCCTCTCTCGTCGCATCTACCCGCACCGGATCTGATCATTCAAGATGAACTGCATCTCATCTCCGGGCCTCTCGGAACAATCGCTGGCGTTTACGAAACGGCTATCGATGCGCTGTGCACGCGCACGATCCGTGAAAAGCAGATACGACCAAAGGTGATTGCCAGCACCGCAACCGTCAGGCGCGCCGACCGGCAAATTCGGGCAATTTTCGAACGCAGCGCCGTTGCGGTCTTTCCACCGCCAGGGCCGGACAGGAGAAACTCGTTCTTCGCTGAAGTAGAGCCGCCAAGCAAATCGCCTGCCCGCTTATACGTGGGTGTGGCCGCCCAAGGTAGGAGCCTCAAGGTCATCCTGCTTAGAAGTTCCCTGGCGCTTCTGAGTGCCGCGGCGACGGCTTACGAACGCAAGGGCGGTAAGGCGAATAAGAACAATCCCGCCGACCCGTACATGACACTGGTCGGGTACTTCAACAGCCTCAGAGAGCTGGGAGGTAGCAGGAGAATCGTTGAGGACGAGGTCCGTACTCGATTGGCGCAGTACTCGAAGCGGAAGCGCCTCGAACCCGGCGACAACCTGTTTCGCGATCGCACGATTAAGCATGGCCAGGATGATCCGCTGGAATTGACCTCGCGAGTCTCCACATCGGACGTTTCCGAAGCCAAGCGCCGTTTGACGCTTCCTTTCTTCGAAGACAAGCGGGTAGATGTCGCGCTGGCCACCAACATGATTTCTGTCGGCCTTGACATCCAGCGGCTCGGCTTGATGGTCGTGCTCGGCCAGCCGAAAACCAGTTCCGAGTACATACAAGCCAGCAGCCGAGTCGGCCGTGATGTCGAGAAGCCTGGACTGGTAGTAACGCTCCTGAACATTCACAAAGCGAGGGATCGATCGCACTACGAGCGATTCGAGAGTTATCATGCCAGCTTCTATCGTGCGGTCGAGGTGACCAGCGTCACGCCGTTCTCGCCGCGCGCCCTTGATCGCGCTCTCGCCGCGGCCCTCGTCGCGCTAAGCCGGCATGGCAATACCGGGATGACTGCGCCTCTTGGTGCTTCTGAAATTCTGACCAAGCGAAGCGAGCTTGAAACGTTCGCAATTCAGTTCGCGGAACGGGCACGAAATCACGACCGAACACTGACGGGACAAGACGCGGAACGTCTGCGCGAGATAGTCCTCGGACGCTCCCGCAAACTCCTGGACAACTGGCAAGAGATCGCCGCTTACTTTCGGCAGACCAGTACGAAGCTCAAGTATCAGCGGTGGGAAGTGAGCGGAGCGTCACGCTTACTCTACGATCCCCTAGATCCGGATCTGTCAGGGCTGAGCGAAATCCAACGCCAGTTTCGAGCGAGTCGCTCGATGCGCGACGTTGAACCGAACGTGGACCTCTTTGTGAAGAACCTCAACGATTGGCCGACGCGCGATGAGCAAGGACCAGCTTAGATCCAGCCAGGTTGTTACGACGTTCGGGCCCGGCGCGATGGTGGACCTGCCTAACGCCGCGATCATGATCTCTGGTCTCGACAACTGGAGCTATGATCAGAAGAACATTCCGTTCGTCGAAGAACCGCGTCTCATCGATAAGTTGCGGCGCATCCTTGGCGTCCAGAACCTCACCCTCAGGAGGCCACCGCCTTCAATCGAAGACGCCCGTTCATTTCATCCCAGAATTGACGGCTGGCGCTTTCCGGAATGGTTTATCGTCCAATGGACCGAGACGACGCCACAGGGCTTCCGGCGCCGCCGGCTCGTTCATCTCAACAGCCTTGATGCCGGAAAGTTCAAGGACGGAGACGGAAGCAAACGGGGAGTAGTTCCCGTTCGCTTCGTCCGGGCATGTACGCGAGGGCATATCGGTGACATCGACTGGAAAGCATTCGTGCACGGAAAACCGATCGACTGTCCGCGCGACCTGTGGATCGAGGAACGAGGTACCAGCGGAGACCTGGAAATCATTTATATTGTTTGCGAGTGTGGCGCCTCGCGCACGATGAGTCAGGCGGCTCGAATGGAACTGCAGGCGCTCGGCTCATGTGATGGCTCGCGCCCATGGCTCGGTCCAGGAACAAAGGAATCTTGCGGACTACCGAATCGTCTGCTGATTCGCCACGCCAGCAACGCATACTTTCCTCAGATCCTTTCGGTCATCTCAATCCCCGATGCACGAAGCGCCCTGGACGGTATCGTGATCTCGTTGTGGGACGATTTCCTTTCAGATGCCAACAGCGCCGAAGATGTCGCCAAGCTACGCAATAAGCCAACGGTTGCAGCCAAGCTTCAAGGATACGATGACGATACGGTCGCCAAGTCGATCAGCCGAGTTCGTGTCGGCACCGCCGGCCAGGACCGGCCAGTAAAAGAAGTCGAGTTCGAAGCGCTTTCTGAAGCCAATGAGGAACTCGGAAGCGATACACCCCAGGGGGACTTTTACGCTCGCGCCCTCAAGCGCGAGGTCTGGGATTCGCCGCTTCTGCAAGATATCGAACGTGTGGTCCTGGTGCACCGCTTGCGCGAGGTATCAGCCCAAGTGGGATTCACGCGGTTCGAGGCCGCAGTCACAGACATTCATGGCGATATACCAAACGATTTAGATCTGCAGGTCAGACGCGCGCCACTTTCTTTGGACTCCTCCTGGCTGCCGGCAATCGAGAACCGTGGGGAAGGAATTTTCGTTCAGTTTAAGGCCGAAGCCGTCAAGTCCTGGCTCAAGCGCGACGAAGTTCTAAAGCGGCGCGAACTCCTTAGTGAGGGATTCGATGGCTGGAAAGCCGACCACAAGAATTCAAGCCGCGAATTCCCAGGGCTGCCATATTATCTGCTTCATTCGATCTCGCATCTCCTGATGACTGCAATCTTTTTAGAATGCGGATATCCGGGATCATCGCTCAGGGAGCGCATTTACACGGAACGAGGCGAGTACGCCATCCTGATTTACACGGGATCATCAGATTCCGAAGGAACATTGGGTGGACTGGTGCTCGCCGGCCGGGATCTGAAAAGGCACTTCACTCGAGCCTTGGACGCGGGAACACTCTGTTCCAATGACCCGGTATGTGCTCTCCACGTCCCTGGTGAGCAAGGCCATCAGCACCTTCTTGGAAGCGCGTGCCACGGATGCCTGCTGATTTCGGAGACATCGTGCGAACAGAGGAACGACCTTCTCGATCGGGCTCTCGTGGTTCCAACGATCGCAGCATCGGAAAGCGCCTTCTTCGACCTGAAGGGTTGACGTGTTTAAGGGGCTGCAGAATCTCTCCATCTCCGGCCTAAGAGCTTTAGCGGCCTCTCTCCGGTCAGGTCCATTGTCATTGGGCTTGTCTCATCATGCTGTTTCACAAATCGCCGGTGCTTCGGCATCGCAAGTCTTTGATGCACTATCCCAATTGCTCACAACTGGGATCGCGCCTCAACACGCCGCTATCGTTGTGGACGCTATCGCAGACGCGCGTGAATCGGCGATAGATCCAGCTCAGATCATCGATCTCGTTCTCTCAGGACCGGAAGTGCCCGGCATCACCACGGCCGACACGCTCACAACAGTGAGAACGCTGATCGCGGAAGCTCGACGTGAAGTATTCATGATCGGCTACGCGGTCCACAACGCGAAGTCGATATTCGAGCTCCTCGCTTCCAGAATTGCCAAAGACGGCCTCCGGGTCGTCTTTTGTATCGAGATCGGCAGGAGGATGGGAGACGCCTCGCTCGATTCAGAAATCGTCCACCGCTTCGCGCACGAATTTCGGGAAAAACACTGGCCATGGCCGAATCTCCCGGATGTTTATTACGATCCGCGGTCGCTTTCGCCGGAGCCGCTTCAGCGCTCCAGTTTGCATGCAAAATGCGTGATCGCGGATCGCGCGAAGACGATTATCACCTCGGCAAATTTCACTGAGGCTGCGTGGTTGAGGAACATCGAGATTGGGGTATTGGTGAAGCACGAATCGCTGGTTTCTCGCCTCGCCGACTACATCGATGTCCTCATCACGACCCAATTCCTTTCCAGATGCCATTTGTAGGCATTCAGCGTGAGGCCCCCAAGCTTAAATTAGGGGGCGGTTAGGCTGGCGCAAAAGCGGCAAATTGCGCCGCTTGCCTATTTTGCTGTTTGATGAAATCGGATACCAGCGGGGTTGAACCTGGCCGTTATGCCCATAGCCGGTGCGGCGTTGTTATGACGAAGCCGAAGTGTTACCGACCACCAGTCAGTCTGTATTCCGTATTCCGTATTCCGT
>Ga0073928_10001765_pt1 | contig 40208 bp, 37 predicted proteins | sample PaiPotPPA55metaG_FD_76969 | JGI IMG/M metagenome (GOLD analysis project Ga0073928, IMG submission 76969) | Iron sulfur acid spring bacterial and archeal communities from Banff, Canada, to study Microbial Dark Matter (Phase II) - Paint Pots PPA... ... | reverse complement strand
GCCCAAAGATGTCGCGCTCGCAACCTCTGCGGGCGCCTTGTCGAACGGACAAGCGACGATGTATGGCTTTGGCTGGGTGATCGATGCCCAGTATGGCCACCGGCGCATCTGGCATAACGGAGGCACCTTTGGCTTCAGCGCCAGCAACATGACGTATCCGGACGACCACTTGGTGATTATCGGTCTGTTCAATAACGCCGCGGCTCCGGCCGAGTCGATCACCGCCAAAATCTTCGATGCTTTGCATCCCGACCTCGTGCCGGTCCATCCAACGCCGGCTCCTAATGAAGACTTGAGCGTCACGGCTCGCGCCAAAGAGTGGGTGCGGCGAGTCCAAACGGGATCGATCGACCGTTCGCAACTGAGCGCCACGATGTCGAAAGCGCTCACGCCCGACCTCGTCGCCGGAGCGAAAGCGCAATTTGCGGCCCTGGGCGCGCCGAAGGCTTTCACGTTCCTCGGCAAGACTTCGCAGGGTGCATCTACCGTCTACGTCTATCGCGTCGATTTCAGGAGCGATTCGTTGAACTTGATTCTATCGGTCGACGGCGCCGGCAAGATCGACGGTCTGTTGTTCCGACCCACCTGATCGCAGGCGAGCCCCGCGCATCAAACCGCGGCGACTCCAGCGAGCTTGAGGATTGTGTTCCAGTTACGACCGGTAAGGCGCGTGGCGAGCCTCTTCTCTAAGAGAGTCGTTGTGAGTAGCGACCGCCCGATGCCCGCGGGGTAGACGATATAGATGTGCCGGTCCTTTGCACGCACGGTTTCCGGTCCGCTGATCGCGGCCTGTAACGCCTTCACGCCGGCTTCGCTCGGCGCACTCTTTGCGAACATGACGACGAGATGGGCCGGATCGCGCTTGGCCGCCTCTCTAAACGGATTGCGGGCGATCACGCTAGCCCACTCGGCTGCCGTGCGCACGAAATACTCGGTTTGAAGATCGAGCCGCTTTTTGGATTCTGCCTCGAGCAACCGTTCTAAAGCGCCGCTCGTTCGCGCGCCGCCGCGAAAAACGAGATTGCCGCTCTGGAGCAAAGAGCGAGCGCCGACAAAGCCCAATTGGTCCATGAGCTCGCGCAGGTCGGACATGGCGACCTTCCTGTGGCCGCCAACATTGACGCCTCTGAGCAGGGCGATGTAGCTCGTCATATCCGCCAACGCGACGCGTTCCACGTCGGCACGAACGCGTTCGGGTGGAAGCCGGCCAGCGCTCGGCGGTACGCATAGATATACCGTGCGTTAAACAGGTAAATGACCGGCACGTCGCGCGCGACTTGCTGCGCGATTTGCGAATAGAGCCGTTTGCGGTCGCCTTGGTTCGTGGCGCTCAAAGCGCGCTGCTCTAGGCGATCGACCTGCGCATTGCAATAGCGCATATAGTTTTCGGCGCCGCGACACGCGAGCAAGGCGCTATCGTCCGGGTCCGCTCCCATCGTCCACGGAACATACGCGAGATCGAACGCTCCACTCGCGAGCGTGCCGCCTCGGACCGAGGGCAGAAAGAGCTGCGCGTTGCTGATCGACTTGATCTGAACGTCAACGCCGCGCTCGCGCAGCTCGCTCTGAATCATCGTTGCGGCGCGCACGCCGGTGGCGGTTTCCGGAAACTGTACATACTCCAGCGCGAGAAGCCGGCCGTCTTTGGCGCGCATGCCGTTTGGCCCGCGCCTCCAGCCGGCAGCATCGAAGAGCGCATCGGCGCCGGCGGGATCGTAGTTTGGCAAGTGCACGAACGGATCGTAAGCCCAGGAAAACTGCGGCTGAGCACTGTCGGTGACGGGATATTTTCCGAGCGTGATCTTGGCGCTGATCGCATGACGATCGATCGACATGGCCAGGGCGCGACGAATGCGCACATCATCGAGTGGCTTGTGTGCCGTATTGATCGCAATGCCCGCGACCGTAGCTGTCGGCACGTACTCAAACGCGATCCCAGGGTGATTGGCGAGCGTTGCCTGTTGAAGCGGCGCGATCAAGTTCCAATCCAACTCATTCGACGACAGCAGGGTCAGGTTGGTGGACGGATCCGGGATGATGCGCACGTCGAGACGTTGCACCTTTGGCTTGCCGCGCCAGTAAGAAGGACTAGCTTCATATACGAGTTTTTCGCCACGGCTCCAGCCGATGAACCGGTAGGGCCCATCGCCGACGCTCGGGGCGGCGTTAAACGGCGCGTCAGCCAGGGGCAACTGCTTGCGCAAAACGTGCGCCGGCAGCACGAACTGCGCGGCTGCGCCGTAGGAAAAGAGCGTCTGCACCGCAGGCGCCCACGGTCTGCGCAAATGCACGACGACGGTATTGCGACCGGCCGCCGTCGCACGATCGATCAAGTCGTAGCCCTCAAGCGAGCGCACCGGATTGTTACGATCCAAAATCGCGCGCAGCGTAAAGAGCACGTCGGCCGAAGTCACCGGCTCTCCGTCCTGCCACCTCACCGCGCGACGCAGATGGTAGGTGATCGTGCGCCCGTCGGCCGAAACGCCGCCGTTCTTGCGGTCGGGGATGACCGAAAGCAGCGCCGCCTGCGGCCTCCCTTTCTCATCGAGATCGATGAACGGCTCGAAGGCCAAGCGTGCAACTTGCAACTCGACCGAAGCGGCGTCCTGGTGGGCAAAGAGCGGGTTCAGATTGGCCGGATCTGCAGCCAAATCGAAGCGCACGCTGCCCGGCTCGCGCGGCGTCGCCGCAGGACCATGCGTACAGGCGGCCAGCACCAAGGCTGCCAGGACATGAGCTCGGACGCGCATGCGGAATTGATCGCCATGGCTATTTGGAACATCCTGCACGTGCTCGCAATGTTCATCGCTTTCGGCTTCACGACGGCCGCGAGCGAGGGATTCAGCCTCACCTCCAAGTGGCTGGTCACGACCTACCTGCTGGCCGCGCTGCTGATCGTCGTCGGAATTGGACTGCATCAGCGGTGGATGAGGCGACTTGTCGCGGCAGCCGCGGCCAGCCCCGAAGATCATGCTTCAGCGGAGTTGATGGCCGTCATCAACGATAAGATCGTACGCGCCGCCGGTCCCGTCAGCGGACTGCTGTGGATCGCTCTGATCGCGCTGATGGTTTTAAAGCCGGCTTAACGATCGCGGTCGAGACAACCGTCATGACCTTCCTCTACAGCATTCCGCCCGGCGTGTTGTTGCTGGTCGCAATCGTCATCGCGATCGCAATCGCGGCCGGAGGGCAGGTCTACGTCCACCGGCACTTCAGCGAGCACGACTTTGTTCAGCACAACGAGGTCGGCGGCTTCATCATCGCGGTCGTCGGAACGTTATACGCCGTGCTGCTGGGTTTCCTGACGGTGGCCGCATGGCAGCACTTCGCCGAAGCCCGCGAATCCGTTGCGCTTGAGTCGGCAGCGGCCGGGGATGCCTGGCACACGGCGCTCGGCCTCCCGGCGACCGTGCGTTCGCGCGTTCGCGCGGATGTACTCAAATACGCCAATGTCATGGTCGATCGTGATTGGCCGGACATGCGCCGCGGCCGCTTGAGCACGATTGCCGACATCATCGTGATGGACGCAATCGGAACGGCCGGCGACTTCGTGCCCGCCAACCCGCGTGAGACCAACGCTCAAGCCGCGACTTTGCAGCAGCTGGGCGTGCTGCACGACTACCGGCAACGGCGCATCTTTAGCGCCGCAAGCGGCGTCTCGTGGTTCGAATGGCTGGTGCTCTTTATCGGCGCGATCTGCGTGATTGCTTTTTGCTGGCTCTTCGGCTCCAAAAACGTGCGCGCGCATCTCTTGATGACCTCCGCGGTGGCGATTATCATTGCCTCAATGCTCGCGCTGCTTTTTGAACTTCAGTATCCGTTTCGCAGCCCGATCGGGATCGGACCGGACGCCTGGCAGGGAATCATCGGGCACATTCATTTGATGCAGACCGGCAGTCAGACGAACATGCGCATGTAACCGGCCGGAGTCCAAGGCCCTCGTTCTTCAGAAGAGCTGGCTCTTGCACCGAATGAATCATCCATGGTATCGTATCGGAACCGAATAAATACGGCCTAATAGCGGTGCTATGACGAATGATGATGCAGAACGGCGAACTTGACGAACTCGACCTGCAGTTGCTCGACGCGTTGCAGCGCAACGCCCGTTCGACGTTTGCGGAGCTTGGGTCGGCTGTTGGATTGAAGGCGCCGGCCGTGCACGACCGCGTCAAGCGATTGGAAGGCCGGGGCTACGTTCGCGGTTATTCCGCGCAACTCGATACGCGCCGGCTGGGCCTCGAGCTCGTCGCGTTCGTCAGCTGCTTTACGACGCCCGATTGCAACTACGAAGCGTTTACCACAACGCTCTCCGCATTCCCCGAGGTGACCGAAGTGCATAGCGTCGCGGGCGAAGAGTCCTTCATCCTCAAAGTGATGACGCGCTCCACGGCGCACCTCGACGATCTGCTTTCGCGCCTCAAGAGCGTCAAGGGGATGGCGCGCACGAAGACGACGATGGTGCTTTCGACGCCTTTCGAACGTTTGGGAGTGTCGGTCCGATGAGTCTCGCGCTCGAACGCAAGCTCGACCGGCTCGGCAGCCATCGCGTCATTGACCCGGCAGGCGCACTTCCGCAAAATGCGTGGAAGCTCGACAACACACCGGTCGCTTTTGAGAACGAGATCCTTTGCGAACTCGAAGCGCTCAACATCGACTCGGCGTCGTTCAAGCAAATCAGCGACCTCACCGGAGGCGATCCGAAGCGGATTGCGGCGCACATTGCGCAGACCGTCCAAGAACGCGGCAAGCAGCACAATCCGGTGACCGGCAGCGGCGGAATGTTCGTCGGCAGCGTCGTGACGATTGGCGAGCGGCTACGCCCCGACCTTGACCTTCTGCCCGGCGATCGCATCGCGTCGCTGGTTTCGCTGACCTTGACGCCGTTGTGGATCGAGCAGATCACCGATGTCGATCCTTGCGGCCGGGTCTGCCTGCGCGGTAAGGCGATCCTTTTCGAAAGCGGCATCTGGGCAAAATTACCAGCCGACATTGCAACCGATGTCGCGCTGGCGACCCTCGACGTCGCCGGCGCGCCGGCGCAAGTCCGGCGCATGACCACTCCAGGATCGTCGGTGGTGGTCATCGGCGCAGACGGTAAGTCGGGTCTGCTCGCCTGCGCGCAAGCCAAAGCCCAAGGCGGCCCGGGCGGGCGCGTGGTCGGCATCGTGCCTGACGCTGCAAGCGAATCCGCTCAGTTGCTGGTGCGCGAGCGTTTGGTGGATGCGCTGCTCGAGGTTGACGCGCGCGATGCCTGCGCGGTCAACGCGCTCATTTTAGCCACTTTACCCGAATTGGCAGACCTCACCGTCAACTGCGTCAACGTGCCGGGCACCGAGTTGAGCTCGATTCTGTGCACCAAGGATCACGGCACGGTGTATTTCTTTTCGATGTGCACGTCGTTCACCGCCGCGGCGCTGGGCGCCGAGGGAGTCGGCAAAGATGTCACGATGATCGTTGGCAACGGGTACGCAAAAGGGCACGCCGACATCGCTCTGCAGACGCTGCGCGATCACCCGGCCATCCACGCATACTTTTGCAAGCGCTACGGATCCAAGCTACGCTAAGGGAGAACTCGCATATGAACCAGATCGCTCACCGCAAGCCGCCGGCGCCGCCCGAGGCGCTCGAACACACGCGCTTGCAGCAAGGTGAATTTTGGCAGAAGATTCCCGCGTATCGCGACGTTGACGAGAAAACGTTTCTCGATCACCTCTGGCAGCAAAAGCGTTCGGTCAAGACGGCGCACGAGCTGTTCGAGACGATCGGAGGCGTCGCCTCGCCGCAATTCATCGAGGACGCGCGCCTCGGATTCGAGCGCGCGCCGATGGCCGTGCGCGTCTCGCCTTACGCGATCGCGCTGATCGACTGGAACGATCCCTATGGCGATCCGATCCGCACGCAGTTCATTCCGCTGGCCAGCCGCCTGCTCAGCGACCATCCGCGACTGACATTGGACTCGCTGCACGAGCAAGACGACTCGCCCGTACCGGGACTCGTCCACCGCTATGTTGACAAGGCGCTCTTCTTGCCGCTGAGCGTTTGCCCGGTCTACTGCCGCTTCTGCACGCGCAGCTACGCGATCGGTCCCGACACGGAAAAAGTCGACAAAATTTCGCTTGCAAAAACGCCCGCCCAGTGGCAGGACGCTTTCCGATATATTTCCGAACGGCCGGAGCTCGAAGACATCGTGGTCTCCGGCGGCGACGCCTACCAGCTTCCGCCCAAGAACCTCGAACTGATCGGCAACGCCCTGCTGGACATTCCGCACGTCCGCCGGATGCGCATCGCGACCAAAGGGCCGGCGATCATGCCCATGAAGTTGCTCACGCATCCCGAATGGCTCGATGCTCTAACGGCAATCGTCGAGCGGGGCCGCAAGACCGGCAAGGAAGTCGTGCTGCACACCCACTTCAACAGCCCCAACGAGATCACGTGGATCACTGAGAAAGCGATGCGCGTGCTCTTCGAGCGCGGCATCTTCGTACGCAACCAATCGGTCTTGATTCGAGGTGTGAACGACGACGAACGCACGATGCAGTTGCTCGTCAAGCGCATGGGGCATCTCAACGTCCATGCGTACTATGTCTACATGCACGATCTGGTCAAGGGCGTCGAAGATTTGCGCACGACGATCCAGCGCGCGGTCGAGATCGAGAAGTTCGTGCGAGGCTCGACAGCCGGTTTCAATACGCCCACCTTCGTGTGCGACGCGCCGGGCGGCGGCGGGAAGCGCGACGTGCACAGTTACGACTTCTACGATCGCGAAAACGGCATCGCCGTCTACAGCGCGCCGAGCGTCAAACCGGGCAAGGCCTTCGTGTACTTCGATCCGATCGACAAGCTGGCGCCCGACGTGCAGGCCCGTTGGGTAATTCCGCAGCTTCAAGAAGAGATGATCAACAACGCGATCCGCAACGCCGGAATCCCCGGCGAAGAATTAGTTGTAGCCTAGGTTATCTCTGCAGGCTGGTGCACGGCGGTTGTACAAACCGGCGCTGACCCGATGAAGTACATCTGCGTTTTCTGCGGTTCGCAAACCGGCAATGATCAAGTCTATGCGCGCACGACGGCGGAGTTGGCGCGTGCGATCGTCGCGAGGGGTATGGGGGTTGTCTACGGAGGCGGCTCCATTGGGCTGATGGGCGTTCTCGCAGATGCAACGCTCGCTGCCGGCGGTCGCATCACCGGCGTGATTCCGCAGGCGTTGGCCGAGCGCGAAATCGCCCACGACGGATTGAGCGAACTGCGGATCGTCACGAGCATGCACGAGCGCAAGGCGCTCATGGCCGATTTGAGCGACGCGTTCATTGCGCTGCCCGGTGGTTACGGGACGCTCGACGAACTCTGCGAAGCGATCACCTGGACACAACTGGGCATCCACGATAAACCGATCGGGTTATTGAACGTAAACGGCTACTTCGATTCGCTGCTCGCGCTCTTCGACCACGCAGTTGCCAACGGCTTCGTGTCGCACGATAATCGCAAGCTGATCTGCGATGCGCGCGATATACCGGCACTCTTTACCGCGCTCACGCTTTAGGCCAAGTCGCTCCTTTGGAGTTCTGACACGTGAGAGAGTCCCGTGTCACCCTGAGCTGTGTCGAAGGGTGACCACGCTCTCGTCGTCATACTTCGACAGGTTCAGTATGACACTGGGACCCCTGCCACTGTGTGACTAGAACCGCAACGCTTCGTCCGGTCTATTCCGTCAGCGCCGCTCTGAGGATCCGTTCCTGTTCAACGATGTGCGCGCCCGGATACCCCTCCGAGGGCGATGCTCGGTACGGCCGGCCGATATACGCGATATCCATCGAATCGGTCTTACGCTCGAGCAACCTGCGGCGCACGTGAGCGCGGGCGCCCATGTTCTTGGGTTCCTCTTGAACCCAGATCAACTTCTTGAGATTCGGATAGGTGGCGATGAGCCGGTTCAGTTCGCCATACGGGAGCGGCTGCAACAATTCCACGCGAACGATGGCCGTTTTCCGGACGTCCTTATAAAGCTCGTGGCCGAGCAGATCGTAGTAGATCTTCCCGGTGCACAGAATCAGCCGCTCGACATCACCTTTGCGCCCGCTAAATGCCGGGTCGTCGATCACGGGTTGGAACCTTCCGCTTGCCATATCGTCAAGCGTGCCAAACGATTCTTCGACGCGCAGCAAGCTCTTCGGCGTCATGATCACAAGCGGGATTGCTTGTGCATCGGTCGCCTGCCCGCGCAGCAAATGGAAATACTGCGCTGACGTCGTGCAATCGGCTACGCGCAAGTTGCCTTCTGCTGAAAGCTGCAGGAAGCGCTCGAGCCGCGCGCTTGAGTGTTCTGGGCCCGCGCCTTCGTAGCCGTGCGGCAGCAGCAAGGTAAGACGCGACGGGTAATTCCACTTCGCCGCTCCGGCGACGATGAACTGATCGATGATGATCTGGCCGCCATTGTTGAAATCGCCGAATTGCGCCTCCCACAAAACGAGCGCGTTGGGGACCGAGCCGCTGTAACCGTACTCGAAACCCAAGCAGGCGTATTCCGAAAGCGGGCTGTTATGAATCTCAAAGGAGGCCTTGGCGTCGGCGAGATGCTGCATCGGGACGTACTCGGTGCCGTCTTGCGGATCGTGCAGTACCATGTGACGGTGGCTGAACGTGCCGCGCTCGGTGTCCTGTCCGGTCAGACGTATCGGCGTGCCCTCGCGTAGCAGCGAAGCGAAGGCGAGCGCTTCGGCCATGCCCCAGTCAACCAGACCCCGATCGTGGATCAGCGTCTTGCGCCGCTCAAACTGAGTGACGAGTTTCTTGTTGACGTGCGCCTGCTGGGACGTCGAAACGAGCGCATCGCTCCAGACGAGCAATTGAGCTCGGTCGATTTTTGCCTCCGGCGCGCGCGAAGTGGGTTCCGTCTTTCTCGCAGCGTCGAGGATGCCCGGCACCTTTGAAGCCTTGACGGCATTGTGCGCTTCCTTCAATCGCGCGTTCGCCTGCGCGATGAAGTCGTTGACCTGCTCGCTCGAGGCAAGTCCTTGCGCAACGAGTTTGTTTGCGAAGAGCTCGCGCGCCGTCGGATGGCCTTTGATTTTCTCGTACATGCCGGGCTGCGTGTACGCCGGTTCGTCTTGCTCGTTGTGCCCGAAGCGGCGATAACCGATGATGTCGATGATCGAGTCGTGGCCGAATTGGCGGCGAAAGTCCATCGCCAGGTGAACGGCCGAAATGCAGGCTTCGACATCGTCGGCATTGACGTGAACGATCGGCACGTCGTAGCCCTTTGCAAGATCGCTCGAATAGCGAGTCGAGCGCGAGTCTTTCGGATCGGTCGTGAAACCGATCTGATTGTTGGCGATGATGTGCAAGGTGCCCCCAGTCGCATAGCCCGGCAGCGCCTGTAAGTTGAACACTTCGGCTACGACGCCTTGCGCGCTGAAAGCCGCATCGCCGTGAATGAGGATCGGTGCGGCCTTCTTGAAGTCGAGGGTCGCAAGCGGCGTAGAATGATCCGTTTGAAGCGCCCGCGTGCGTCCTTCGACGACGGGATCTACGGCTTCCAAATGGCTCGGGTTATTCGCCAGATGCACGGCGATCGTCGCGCCGTTCGGAATCTGATACTGACCCTCAGCGCCGTGATGGTATTTGACATCGCCGGTGACGTCGGCGTCCTCGGCAACTTCGCCGCGCCGGTTGGCCGCCTCGAACTCGACCAGAATCTCTTCGTAGGGCGCGTTGACGACATGCGCGATCGTATTGAGACGGCCGCGATGCGCCATGCCGAGTACCGCGTGTTCGACGCCATCCTTGGCCAGCATCACCAGCATCTCTTCGAGCATTGGGATCATGATGTCGAGGCCTTCGATCGAAAACGTCTTCTGGCCGAGGAACGTCTTGCGCGGGTAACGCTCCATCGTTTCGACGCGCGTCATGCGCTGCAGCACTTCGAGCTTGCGCTCGGGGCTCAGTTGCACACGATGGTTGCCTGATTCGATCCAATCGCGCAGCCACTCGCGTTGGGCGGTGTTCGAAATGTGTTCGATCTCGTAGGCGATCGTCGAACTGTAGGTTTCCTTCATGCGCGGCAGCACATCGGCCAACGTATTTCCCGGAACCTTGACGCGCAGCACGGAGGCCGGAATCGCTGCCTGCAGCGCCGGCGTCAGGCCGTAGTTTTGCGGATCCAGCGCAGGGTCACCGACCGGTTCGCTTCCCAGCGGATCGAGGGTTGCTGCGAGATGCCCGTGCGTACGATACGAGGCGATGATCGCCATACCCGCGGCGACCGCGCGCAGCATTTCATCCGACGGCGCGACGGCGCCGGGGGCCTGCGCAGCAACCGGCTCCAGTTGCGGCGTCGACTGCGCTTGCACTCCAAGCGATGCAAAGAGCGTTTCGTAGAATCCATCCTTGCCGCCCAGCAATTCATCAACGCGCCGCAGGAATTCGCCCGATTGTGCGCCCTGGATCACGCGGTGATCGTAGGTGCTGGTCATGGTCATGACGCGCTCGACGCCCATCGAACGCAGCGTCGCCTCGTTTGCGCGGCTCATGCCCGGCGGGTATCCGATCGCGCCGGTTGCAATGATCGCGCCTTGTCCGGCCATCAAGCGCGGCACCGAGGCGACCGTTCCGAGCCCGCCGGGATTGGTCAACGTAAACGATGCGCCGCTCAGATCGTCGGCTGTCAGCTTGCCTTCCCGCGCTTTGGTCACGAGATCTTCGTACGTTGCACGGAAGGCCGCGAAGTCAAGCGTATCCGCGTCCTTGATGACGGGCACAACTAAAAAGCGCGATCCATCCTTGCGTTGCGCATCGACCGCCAGACCCAGATGGGTGCCCGGCTCGACCCGTTGCGGAGTGCTGCCGTCGCGGCGAAAGTGCGCCGTGATCGCAGGCATCTCCCGCGCCGCGCGCACGAGCGCGTAGGCGATCACATGAGTGAACGAAACCTTTTCAGAACGGCCCGCCGCCCGCAGCACGCCGCCCAGCTCTTTACGCCGCGCATCGAGCACGTCAACCGGGATCGTGCGAAAACTCGTCGCGGTCGGAATCGAAAGACTCTGCTCCATGTACTCGGCGAGCATCGCGGGCGGGCCTTTGAGCGGCGTCACCTTTGCTTCGGCATGCAGGGGCGGCAGCGGCGCGAGCCGCGCGCTGGCCGATGAGGCAGCTCCATTACCGGGCGCCCCCGATCCGCTCGCAACGAGCCCGTCCAAATCTTCGCGCAAGATCAAGCCCGCGGGCCCGCTGCCGCGCACAGTACCGAGGTCTATGTTCAAGCGCTGCGCGATGCGGCGCGCTTGGAGAGTCGCGATAACCTCCGCGGCGAGGGGCGGCGCCGCCGGCGGCGTTTTGGTTGACGGCTTCGGCTCTGGCGGAGGCTTCGCCGAGCGTTTTCCATTCGAAACGGCAGCCGTTTGAGCCGCGTCGATCTCGACCAAACCCGAACCGACGGCGACGCTACCGCCTTCAGCTGCCAAGAGTTTGACGATCACGCCCGATGTCGTTGAGGGAACCTCGACATCGACTTTGTCAGTCGTGACCTCGACCAGCGGATCGCCTTCGTTTACAAAGTCGCCGGGTTTGTGCATCCATTCGACGATCGTGCCGGCAGCTACCGACTCGCCCATTTCCGGCATCGAAACCGTGATGAGCTTTTGCATACCGGGCTGCGCACTTGGAGCGGCGGGGGCGCCGTCGGACCTTTTGACCGAGGTATCGATCTCCGCCAGCAGCGCGCCCACACTCACGGTGGCGCCTTCGTCGGCAGCCACCCGCGCCACGACGCCCGACTCGGGCGCGGGCACTTCGACATCAACCTTCTCGGTGGTTACCTCGACCAGCGTTTCGCCTTGCTGGACGAAGTCGCCAACCTTCTTGCGCCACTCGACGATCGACCCCTCGGCGACCGACTCGCCCATTTCGGGAAGCGTTACTTTGACCATGGCCGTGATTTGTTTTTCCGAGGCGCGCGCCCACGGCCTGCAAGAGGTTCTTCCGGCATCGCTGCGGGATTTCTAAAAGCGATGCGCACCGATGAGCTCGATCCGCTCAACGCAACTTCGATCGGCTTGAACCGTGCCGCTTTTGTCGGGCTGTCGTCGGGCGCGGCGGCTCTCGCGGCGACCGTCGGCGGCGCGTTCGCTCAAGGCGCGACGCAAGCGCTCGGAAAAACGCACGCCCCCTTCGTTTCTGAGGACGACCCGGCGCTAACGACCTCACACGTACAACTGCTTCGACCGGACGGAGCGATCTCGGCGTACACTGCTGCGCCCAAAGATGCCGGACCATCTACGCCGGGAATCGTCGTCGTGATGCACGTCTGGGGCGTGGACACCTCGATCCGCGATGTCGCACGCCGCCTTGCAAAGGAAGGCTACGCGACAATCGCGCCCGATCTCTACGGTCGGCTCGGCGCGCCCAGCGGCGACGGCGCGACGGACTCTAAACTCTTTGCGGATTACGCGGGCAAGCTGATCGATGCGCAGGTGGACGGCGATATCGGCGCCGCGGCAGAGTGGATCCGTAGAGCCCACTCAAATGCAAAACTCGGCGTCACCGGGTTTTGCATGGGCGGAAGCATCACGCTGCGCCAAGCCGTGGACAACGGCAACATCTTCTCGGCCGCCGCGATTTGGTACGGCAAAGTGCGCTACGCGACAGGCGGCCCACCGGGCAGCAACCAAGGCCCGATCACGCCGATGGCGCTCGCGTACGCGGACGAGATCCACATCCCGATTGCCGGCAACTTCGGCGAGCGCGACACCGGCATCTTGGCCGACGACGTGCGTGCGCTCCAAAAACAGCTGCGCGTTCCAAACGATATCAAGATCTATCCGGAAGCCGGACATGGATTCTTTGACGATCAGCGCGCTTCGTATGTGCCTTCGGCGGCAGCCGACGCGTGGACGCGGACGCTCGCCTTTTTTGCCAAGTATTTGAAATCATAACGCGAATTTCACCTGGGTGATTTTTTCCCCGGAAACCCTCGGCTATGTCGTAGTAGGGCTGGCGCTCGGCACGGGGTTAGCGTGGCTTGTCTTGCGTCGGCAAGCGACCCGGCTGCAAGAACGCTGCAACACGGCGGAGCGAGAGTGCGCGGTTGCGCAGGCACGCCTGAGCGATCAGGACGACCAGCACCACAAGGCCGTTGAAGCGATCGCCGAGCACCTCAAAAACGAGCTGCACGAGGCGAATAGCCGTCTGGCCCAGCGCAATCGGGACGACTTTTTGGACCTCGCATCGCAACGCTTTCAAGCGGCCGAAGAACGCGCTAATGCCAAGCTTTCGGAGCTCGTCGGCCCGGTTCAACAAAAGCTGAGCGAATTTGATACTTTCGTCAAGGACATCGAAAGACAGCGGGTCGGTGCCTACGAAGGCTTAACCGAGCAGATCAAACAGCTTTCCTTGCATGGCGATAAATTAGCCAGCACCGCATCGAATCTCGCCACGCAAACGTCCGTGCTGATGACGGCCTTACGAAACCCGACAATACGAGGCAAATGGGGCGAAGTCCAGCTGCGGCGCGTCGTTGAGCTGGCAGGGATGGAGCCCTATTGCGATTTTAGCGAGCAGCAGACGTTTGATTCCGTTGATGGAAGCGCGCGACCGGACATGACCGTAAAACTTCCAGGCAACTCTCTGATCTTCGTCGACGCGAAGGCTCCGCTCAATGCATATTTGGAAGCGATCGAAATCTCGGACGAGCTGGCACGGCGCGAGAAGCTCCGGTTGCACGCCGTGGCCATGAAGTCGCACGTCGACGCGCTGGCCCGTAAGAATTATCAGCGCGGGGAAGGCTCGGCGGACTTCGTCGTGATGTTCGTTCCGGGTGAAGCCTTTCTGAGCGCCGCGTGTATCGAGAATCCGGACCTAATCGAATACGGTGCAAGCAAAGGCATCTACATCGCCAGCCCGCTTACGCTGATGGCTTTGCTCCGATCGTACGCGCTCGGCTGGCAGCAGCGGCGCCAAGAAGAAAATGCAAAACAAATAGCGGCCCTAGGCCGCGACCTTTACGAAGCGGTGCGCGTTTTTGCCTCGCATTTTGCGAAGATCGGGTATGCTCTCGAGGGCGCCGTGGCGGCGTACAACAACACTGTCGGATCAATGGAAGGCCGGGTGCTGCCCCGCGGGCGCAAACTCAAGGAAACGGCGGCCCTGGCCGACGCGGAGCCGGCGGAGCCTCCGGCGATCGAAACGGCAATCCGGCCAATCACGGCACTCGATGCTGTGCAGCCGCCGCTCGACCCTTCGGCGGGCTCAGGGTGACAACCGCGATGGAAACCGTGCTGGGCGCTACTTCCCTTCGAGCGCTTTGAGCGCCGCGAGCGTATTCGCGACGTGCTTGTCAGGATCCAGACTCTCATAAGCGTACACGATCTTGCCGTCTTGCGCGATCACGTACGACGTTCGGTCGGCATACTTCGGATTCGCTTTTAAAATCGCGTCATAGTTCGCGGCAACCTTTAGGTCCGTGTCGGCGGCAACCGGAAACTTGCTGCGGCACTCGCTGACCGAAAACTTGTTGAGCGTATCGATGTTGTCGTGCGAGACGCCAATCACGGTGGCGCCCAGCGACTTGTACTGGTCCATCGCATCCGCGAAATCGTGTGCTTCGATCGTGCAGCCCTTCGTGAACGCGGCCGGATAGAAGTACAACACGACAGGCCCGCTCTTTAGCGCTTGGGCCAAATCAAAATCGAACACTTTCCCGCCCAGCGACGCCTGCAGCGTGAACTCCGGCGCCGAATCACCCATCTTAAGACTTGCAAATGCCGGCGCAGTCACAAGGCACAAAAGCATCCCGAAACCTAGGACCCGACGAACTATCATCATTCTCATCATTCTCTCCATCCTCCCAAGCAACTCTAGAGTCCCAGCAGCCGCGCGATCACCAGGCGCTGCACCTCATTGGTGCCTTCGCCAATTTCATTGATTTTCTGATCGCGATACATCCGCGAAATGGGATACTCTTCCATGAAGCCATAGCCGCCGTGAATCTGCAGCGCTTCGTTCACGACGCGGCGCGAAACCTCGCCCGAATACAACTTACCCAAGCTCGCTGAGAGCGAAAAGTCGCGGCTCATATCCTTCTCCCACGCGGCTTTAAGCACCATGAGCTTTGCATGTTCGATCTCGGTCAACATGTCCGCCAGTTTGAACTGAATCGCCTGAAACTTTGAAATAGGCCGGCCGAACTGCTGGCGCTCCTTGGCATACGCGAGCGCTTGATCGTAGGCTCCCATCGCCAGCCCAACCGAGAGGGCGCCGACGGAGATCCGGCCGCCGTCCAGCGTCGTCAAGAAATTCTTGAGCCCGGCGCCGCGCTTGCCCAGCAGGTTCCCCTCGGGAACCTCCGCATCGGCAAAAGAAAGCTCCCGCGTGTCCGACGCGCGCCAGCCCATCTTCTTATATTTCTTACTGCGCGTGAAACCGCGCGTGTCTTGCGGGACGATCAGATTGCTGATTTCAGCCTTGCCATCGTGCCGGGCGGTAACCGCGGTGATCGTCGTTCCGCCGCTGATGTCGGTTCCGCTGTTTGTAATGAAGGCCTTGGTTCCGTTGATGATCCACTTGCCGTCGCGCAGCTCGGCCCGCGTCTGCGTCCCGCCGGCGTCGCTGCCGGCGTTCGGTTCGGTCAAGCCGAAGCCCCACAGCATCTTGCCTTGCGCGAGCGGAACCAAGTATTTTTGCTTTTGCTCTTCCGTCCCGAACATATAGAATGGGCTGGCGCCGAGCGAGACGTGCGCCGCGAGCGTGATCGCGGTAGAGGCATCGGCGCGCGCGATCTCCATGACGGCTAGCGCATAGCTGATGGTGTCCGCGCCCGCGCCGCCGTACTCTTCTGGAAACGGCAATCCCATGAGACCGAGCTCGGCCATCTTTGCAACCAACTCGTATGGAAACGCCTCTTCTCGGTCCATCGCTTCAGCGAGCGGCGCCACTTCTTGTTGCGCAAACTCACGGCATAGACTCTGGATCGCTTTTTGCTCGTCGCTCAAATCGAAATCCACGGCTCGGAGGTATCCGCCTGCGCGCTCGGAAAAACCCTTTCGCAAGCGATGATTTCCCTCCGCCGCGTGTCGCTCGTTTATCCAAACGGCGTGCGCGCCCTCGACGGCATCGACCTCGAAATCGAGAAGGGCGCGTTTCTGTTCCTGGTGGGACACTCCGGTACGGGGAAGTCCAGCCTGCTTCGACTCTTGTATCGTGAGGCCCGACCCTCGGCGGGTACGGTGATGGTCGATGGCATCCGTGTCGAGCGCCTGAAGAACTCCCGCGTCCCGGCATTGCGCCGGCAACTGGGTGTCGTGTTCCAAGACTTCAAATTGCTCAGCGACAAGACGGTCTGGGAGAACGTCGCCTTCGCGCTGCAAGTGACCGGCACACATACGCGCGACGTAATGCGCCAGGTGCCGCGAGTGCTCGATCTGGTCGGTCTCTCGCATAAGAGTCGGATGTATCCGAACGAGCTCTCGGGCGGCGAACAACAGCGCACGGCAATTGCACGAGCCTTGGTCAACAACCCTAAAATTTTACTTTGCGATGAGCCGAGCGGGAATTTGGATCCCTCGAATACGACCGAAATCATGGAGCTTTTACTGCGGATCAACTTGAAAGGGACGACGGTGGTTGTCGCTACGCACAACCAGGCCGTCGTCGATCGCATGCGGCGCCGCGTTGTTCGATTAGATGACGGGCGCATCGTTACAGATGAGGAGCGGGGCTACTATTTCCTTGGATTGGGGCAAACTCAAGTTCTTTCTGGGTGAGGTGCGGCGCAACTTCACCCGCAACGCCGGAATGCAGGCCACCGCGATCGGAACGGTCACCGTTACGATCATTTTGCTTGGGGCTTTTCTGTATTTTCGCGGCATGCTCGCTCACCTGACCACCCAAGTCTTCAGTCAAATCGAGATCTCCGTCTACCTAAGCGATACTGCAACGCCTGCGCAAACTGCATCGATTAGGACGGCGATCGCGCGGGACCCGCGCGTTCTTTTGGTCCAACTCGTACCGAAGAAAGAGGGCCTCAAAGAGCTCCGTCGCCGGATGGGCGGTCAGGTCGACACGTCGCTCCTGAGCCAGAATCCGCTCCCGGACAAGCTACGCGTGCAAGTGCGGACGCCGGAAGAGGTCGCCGGAGTGGCCGCGCGCATTAGGAAATTTCCCGGCGTCGCAAGCGTCAATTACGGCCAAGACGTCGTGGCAAAGCTCCTACAACTGAGCACCGTGCTGGGGCGCATCGGGATCGGCATCATCCTCGTCTTCGTCCTGATCGCCTCGATCATTATTTCGAACACGATCCGACTTACGGTCTTCGCGCGCCGCCGCGAGATCGGCATCATGCAACTCGTCGGTGCGACCAATGCCTACATTCGGCTGCCCTTTATCTGCGAGGGCTTTCTGGATGGCATCCTGGGTGCGGTGACGGCCCTTGGTTTGCTCGCCATTGCGCGCGCAGAGCTCGTCCCCAAGCTCGCGGCTGCCTTGCCGTTCATGAAGCTCAGCGAGTCGGGCATTGACCCCTTGGCCTTGGTGCTCCAGCTGTTGCTCGTGGGCGGCGCCGTCGGAGCGGTCGCCTCGTGGATTTCGGTCGGGCGCCATTTGCGAATCTAAAGCTGCCCCCAGGTCCCCTTAAGTTTTCCCGCGTACGTTAGGGCGGCAACCCGGCCGCTCCCAGGTTGGTATAAGAGGTAAGCCGTCGCGCTAGGAGGACCCACAGCTCTCGTGTCGTCAAAAGTTCGTGCGCTCGCCGCCGCGCTGGCCGTGGTCGTCGTCGCCCTGGCCGGTGCGCTGTACCTCGGCTACCGCAGCGGACTCACCGCCGCCCAAACTCGTTTTGAGCGCTCGAGCGATGTTGCAAGCATCAGCGATCTGCGCTCGCTCTTCGGGGGAAACGTCGAGCAGCACGCGCTCGACTTCGCCTTTCGGCGTATGGAAGAGGCATTTTACAAGCCGGTTGACCCTCAGGCGCTCCTCGACGGCGAGCGCGCGGGCCTACTGACCACGCTGCAGCATCAAAAGCACGTTCGAAATGCGGCCCTTCCGCCGGCGAAGGCTAGCGGTGATTTCTCGCAGGACAAGACGGCAGCGGATGAGCAGCTCGCGTACGCGGAGAGCCACTATGGCAAGGCCACGACCGATGCGGAGCTGACCCAGGCCGCCATTCGCGGCATGACCGATGCGTTGAAAGATCCCTACACCGTGTACCTCTCGCCGCATGAAATCCAGGGGCTCAACGAGTCGCTCGAGGGCGGCAACTTCGGCGGCATCGGCGTGTACATCGTGCAGGATCCCAAGAGCGGAGATATTCTCGTCGATCCAATCGAGGCGCTGCCCGCTGCGCGCGCCGGCATGAAGCCCGGCGATGCCGTGTTGCGTGTTGATGGCCAGTTGACCAAAGGACTTAAACTCGATGAGGTCGAGCGCATGATCCGCGGCGGCGCGGGCACGACGGTCAGCATCGTCGCGCATCCGTATAAGAAGACGACGATCCATACCTATCACATCGTTCGCCAAATCATCCACGTACCGACGGTCAAGGCCAAGCTGGAAAGTGGTTTCGAGTATATCCGCTTAGCAGATTTCGGGAAAACCTCTGCCGATGAAATCAAAGCGGCGCTGCTCGACGGCAAGGCGCACCACGCGCGAGGCTACATCTTGGACCTGCGCGACAACGGTGGCGGGCTGCTCGAGATCGCCGTGCGGATCTCGAGCTACTTTGTGCCGTCCGGCACGATCGTTTCCACGATCAACCGCCAGGGCTACAAAGAGGATCAGGCGGCGCTCGGCACGAGCATCGCCGGCCTTTCGCCGCTGGTTGTTTTGGTGAACAAGTACACCGCCAGCGCCTCGGAAATCACTTCGGGCGCGTTGCAAGACTACGGGCTCGCCAAGCTCGTGGGAACAAAGACCTTCGGCAAAGGCGTTGTTCAAAGTATCTACCCCTTACCGGATAATGGGGCCCTGAAGATTACGACCGCCCGCTACCTCACCCCGCTCGGTCGCGATATCCAGCACAAGGGGATCGCTCCTGACCTCGTCGTCACACAGAACCCCGATCCATCGCTGATCGATACAAGCAACGACCGGCAACTCGCTGCCGCTAAAGCGTATTTAAACAAGAAGACTACAGCAAGGTAATACATGAAACGATTTGCATCATTCGCGTTCATCTTGGTTCTCGCGCTTTCGACCGCGCGCGTGCCGGCGGCAACCTCGACCTCCAAATCATTCGCACTGTTGGACGCGGAGGAGATCTCGATCACCTATCAGCGCCTGCTCAGCGAGTTTTACAAGAAGGTCAATACGGAAATGGTGCTCGCGGGAGCTCACGACAATCTCGTCGCGTACCTGAAGAAGAACGGCGTTCCCAATCCGAAGGTCCCGGCGCTACGCCCTTCCGACGACGCGGCGCAAAACATTCGTGAGCTCGATCAGGAAGTTGAAACCGTTGCGACCGAGTACCCTAGCGGCAAGTTCACGCCGCGCGATCTGACCTACGCGACGATTGCGGGCATGATGGGCGCGGTCAAAGACCGCTATACGGTTTTCCTATCTCCCAAAGAGTACGCTGCGCTCAACGAGGGGCTCGACGGCACGACCTTCTCCGGTACCGGCATCGTGATCGAAAGCAGCGATACGACGAAGATGATTACGATCAGCAACGTCGTGCCGGACGGACCGGCGGACAAGGCCGGCTTGCAGCAAGACGATGTGATTTCCACGATCGATGGCAAATCGACCTATGGACTTACGATTCAACAGGCCTCGAAGATGCTGCGCGGCACCGAAGGGACGCAAGTGACGTTGCAGATCCAGCGCGCCGGCAAGCTGTTGACGCCGCTTACGATCGTGCGCGCACCGATCCGCCAGCTCAGCGTTTACTCGAAGATGTTGCCGAACAAGATCGGCTACGTTGGTCTTACGGTCTTTGGTCGCGACACCGGCAAAGAGCTGAGCACGGCCCTTGATCGCCTGCAATCGCAAGGCGCGCGTGCGTTCGTGCTCGACCTGCGCGACAACGGGGGCGGCTATCTGAGCGCGGCGATCGACGTGAGCTCGAAGTTCATTCCCAGCGGGCCAATCGTATCGGTCGAGTCGCGTCAATCTCAGATCGACACGCTCGAGGCCGAGAATACCGCCATCGCTCCGGTTCCGCTCGCGGTCTTGGTCAACGGACATACCGCCTCGGCATCCGAGATCACCTCCGGCGCGATTCAAGACAGCGGCGTGGGCACGCTGATCGGCACGAAGACCTTCGGTAAGGGCGTCGTGCAGACGATCTATCCGCTGCCGGACGGCTCGGCCGTCAAAATCACGACCGCGCGGTACCTGACGCCGCGTAATCGCGACATCAACACGATCGGCATCCAACCCGACATCACCGCCCAAGAGAACAAGAGTCCGCGTTATGGCGATCTCGGTAAAGATACGCAACTCCAAGCCGCAGTAACGTTCTTGCAAAACAAGATCGCCCAGCTCAACGGGAGCTCTTCACCAGCTCCGCAATAGCCTGCGGTCCGCTGGAGGGCTTGTCACAATTGATGCAGCGAAGGCAGCAGTTCGGCGAAGCTGCTGAACGCTGTGAAGGGAACCTTCGAGCCGCGTAAGTGCTCCTCGAGCGAGCGGCCCCGCTTGACAAAGCGTACGTCCGCTTCGAGTGCGGCCGCGAAATCTGAAAAACCGTCGCCGATGTAGACCGTCCTAAAACCGTCGGCGTTTGCTTCGCGTACGGCTGCCGCCTTATCGTGCCCGTTGTCGGAATCATCGCGGAATCGCATCCTCCAGCCATCCGGACGGACCTCGATGTCGTTTGCACGGAATGCGACCTGTGCGAGCCCGTTGCGCGCGAGCGCACGCTCGATCAGCGGGGCAACGCCCGAGCTCAAAATCGTCAGCGGAACGCGCGCCGCTTCGCAGGCCCTTACGAAATCTGCAAAGGCGGGGTCGAAAATGCTTTCGCGCGCGATGAGTTCATCGGCTTCGTCGAGCGTGCAACGGATCAGTGAGGCTTGCGCGGCGAGTACATCGCGCAAGGTCATTGTGCGCCCCTGCAGCCGCCCTTCTAAGTTCGCCCAAACCTGGTTTCCCGCGGCGCGCTGCACGAGCAAATCGAACGTGTCGCGATTCGTAATCGTGCCGTCATAGTCAACAAAAACGGCGACCCTCCGGTCGCCGTTTGCGCGCGTCACTCGCTCTTTTTTCGGCGCGCCGTCTTTGGAGCGCTCGACTTCTTTCTGGTCGCCGCTGTTCTGCCGGCGGCTTTCTTGCGGCCACGCGTTGGCTTTTCGGCGCTCTGGTCAGCCGCCGGCGTCAAAGCAACCACCGGCGAGGCCTCCAATTCTCCACCGATCGTTACCGGCTGGACCGCCGCGCGGCGTCGGCGCGCGGGTTTCGTCACCTTTGGCGCCTCTTCGGGAACGCGCATCGACGGTGGCGGCGCCTCGACGGCAGGCGGCGTCGGTCGTCGGTTCCACGGCGCAATCGAACGGGTCGGCTCGCGCGGTGCCGTTCGGCCCGTCGCTTCAGCGCCGCCGTCCGCCCTGACCCGAAAAATGTGCCGGTCGGGGACGGCGCTCGTCAAATCTTGAGCGGCTGGAGCAGGACGCTCCGCCCCTCGACCCCGTCGTCGGCGCCGACGGCGGCGGCGCAAGCCATCGCCATCTTCCCGCACCGCGGGCTCCGGTTGCACTGCCGCGGGCTCCGGTTGTGCCTCGACCTGCGCCTCTGCGCTCTCTTGGGGAATGCCAAAGGGTGCCGTTTCGCCCCCTCGGCCGCGGCGGCGTCGCCGCCGGCGGCGACGGTGTGCGGGAATGGGGATCGCGGTACCGCCCTCGATCGCGACGGCCGCTACCGCCTTGGTTTTGTCCTCGGCCTCCTCGACTTCGGCTTCGGCGGCGGTTGAGATGCCGATCGCGGCGCGACTGCTCGCGCCTTTGGCGGCCTCTTCGGCCAGTTCGCGCAACTGGCGCGCTTCCTCGATTTTGGTTGGCGCTGCCGCGCGAGGGCGGCGCCGTTTGCGCTTGGGCTCGCCCGCGATCGCCGGAACGCCCAGGGGCTCAGCCAGCGCCGTGTCGTCGGCAACATCGATGATGCGAACCCGGATCGTTTGCCCGGCAAAATTGGCCGCGTTTTCGACTTCGACCAGCCGCTCGTCAAGAACCGTAACCGCCGATGTTTGGTTCGGCAGGCGCGTGTTCAAGAGGTCGACTTCATGTTCGTCGCCGACGCGCAGCTTGGTTGTGGAGAGCGGCGCGTCTTTGGAGGGCGCGTGAATCTTCGTACGTTCGGGGTGCAGCAGTGCGTCGACGCGCACGTGAATCGGCGCGTGAATCTCATCGGTCAGCTGCTTGCATTCTTCGTCGTACCAGTACTCAATTTGCGCGGCTACCGTTGGAAACGTATCCACGACGATCGGGTGCGCATGTCCGCCGTTGGCTTTCCCGGCGTACTGTTCGCGAATCTTGCGAAACGTGTCGATCGCGACGGACTGCGACGAGAGCACGCTGCCCAAGCCCGCGCAAGTCGGGCAGCTGCCGCGCAGCTGCGAGCCCAGGTCTTTGCCGACGCGCTTGCGGGTGAACTCGAGCAAGCCGAGATTCGAAAAGGATTGGATCGTGGCCCGGGTACGATCTTTTCGCAGGCCTTCCTCGAGCGTCGCAATCACTTTGTTGCGCGAATTCTCTGAATTCATGTCGATGAAATCGCACACGATGATGCCGCCGATGTCGCGCAGGCGGACTTGGCGCGCGATCTCGGCCGCGGCCTCGACGTTCGTTCGCACGATCGTGTCTTCCAGATTCTTGCCGCCGGTGAATTTGCCGCTGTTCACGTCGATTACCGTCAGGGCTTCGGTTGTTTCGATCACGATCGAGGCGCCCGAGGGCAGGTTGATCTTCGGCCGCATGAGCTTCTGCAGCTCTTCATCGACCTTAAAGTCTTTGAAGAGGGAGCGCCCGGAATTGTAATATTCGACGCGATCGAGGTATTGCGGGCCGAGCAGCTGCAGGAACTCGCGCACTTTGCGATACTCCGCCTCGTCGTCGATGAGAACGCGTTGGACGTCGGCCGTGATGAAATCGCGGGCGGCCTTGAAAACTAAATTCATGTCCTTGTGCAAGAGCGACGGCGATGGCGCACGTTTGAACGTCTCTAAGATCCCATGCCACATGCGGATCATGACGCCCAGATCGGCGATCAGCTCAGCTTCGCTCGCGCCGGCGGCGGCGGTCCGCACGACGGTTGCCATCCCTTCGGGGCGAATGCGTTTCATGATCGCCTTGAGCCGGTTGCGTTCGTCGACCGATTCAATCTTGCGCGACACGCCGCTGTATTTGCCGGTCGGCATCAAGATCAAATAGCGCCCCGGCAGAGAAATGTTCGTGCTGACTCGAGCACCTTTGAGTCCACGCGGTTCTTTGACGATCTGCACGAGAACGTCGTCGCCACGATTGACTTTCTCGCTGATCGTAAAGCCGCTGCGGCCTTGCGTGATTTCGACGTCGCCGATGTTCAGCGGCGTCTTGTTGATGTCATCGACGTAGAGAAATGCGTTGCGGCCGAGGCCGATGTCGATGAAACTGGCGCCCATTCCGGGCAAAACGTTTTGAACTTTTCCTTTGAAAATCGAGCCGATGACTTTCTCTTCGCGCTCGACGTAGATCTCGCTCAGCGAGCCATCCTCAAGGATGGCCACCCGGTTTTCCCACGGGTCGCTGGAGATCAAAATGTCCGTTGACAATTCTTACCTAACCCTTCAGGTTCTCGGGGCCCGTGCCTCGTCTTGCAACTTCCGCTGTCATCCTGAACTTATCGAAGGACGCAGCGCCGGCCGCCTCGCGATGTTTCTCAAGCGGGGCCAGCACCATAGCGGGTTCTCACACAACGAGCTTAAACGGACTCTCCGTATTCAAAAATTCTTCAGCCGGGACCGGACCATACGTAAATGAGTCCGCCACAACCGGATTCTGCGAGGTTCCCGCCGCCGGGATGGCGGACCTTCACGGCCATGAGAACGACGATGACGATCCTGGCGCTCGTGAGCCTGAATATAACAGCCGCCTCAGCGGCGCCGATCGACGCGTTGAACAACTCTATGTCGGCACTTGGAGTGGTTCCGGCACCTCGGTCGTGACGCCGCCTGGAGACTCACACTTCAAGAATGAAGCGGACTCCTGCAGCGTCGTGCGCGCGAAATAATCTTTAGTGTATAATGCTCAGTATGTCCCCGGCGCTCCCGGTGTATCAACACTGAGTTCGAACCTCGGCCGTCATGTGTTTGGAGTGGCCGCTTTGGCTTTTGGCCTCATCACGCTGGTTTGGCACGACTACAACGGGTGGCATCGACTGCTTTACATTGTCTACGCCGCAGGCGCTGCCCAGATCCTCGGCGGCGCTGCGATTCAGTTCCGTCGGACCGCGAAAGCGGGCGCAGTCGTCCTTGGTGCGGTGTATCTTTTCTTCGCCTTGCTGTGCGTGCCACGAATCATCGCCACACCGCAGATTTACAATAGCTGGGGCAACTTCTTCGAGCAGTTCTCTCTTCTGACCGGAGCGGCGATCGTTTATGCGCGCTTTTCATCGTCGTGGGCTCCGGAAACGGTTAATCGGATCGGCCGCATTCTTTTGGGCATCTGTGCCGCTTCCTTTACCCTCGAACAGGCGTTTTATCTTGACGCCACCGCTCATCTTGTTCCGAAGTGGCTTCCGCCAAGCCAGATGTTTTGGGCGGTAACGACGACTGTTGCGTTCGCACTCGCGGCCGTGGCTCTTCTTATGAATCGAATGGCACTTCTCGCGACTCGCCTACTGACAACGATGATCGTGATCTTTGGGCTACTCGTGTGGGTACCGTTGCTTGTTTCGGATCCCCACAGTTATACGGATTGGAGCGAAACCGCCTTGACATTCGCGATTGCCGGAGCAGCCTGGATTCTCGCTGATCTCCTCGGCGGGTATCGGCTTCATGACCATCGCCCGCGATGACGTGAGATGCGCCGGCAGACGTCGCCTTCGCACGGGAGTGGTTCATGCGTTGCCGAGGACGATCCGATCCTTCTGCGCGTAGATGTTTAGCAAGATGCCGATCGCGGCAAAGTTCGTCAGAATCGCCGAGCCGCCATAGGACATGAAGGGCAGCGGGATGCCGGTAATCGGCATGATGCCGATCGTCATGCCGACGTTGACCATGACATGGAAAATCAGCATCGCGACCAGGCCCGCCGCGAGCAGGTAGCCGAAGCGATCGCGCGCGACCAGCATCGTGCGAATCCCGGCCGCTAAAATCACGGCATAAAGAAAAAGCAAGCAGAGGGCGCCGACAAAGCCGAGCTCTTCGCCGACCACCGTGAAAATGAAGTCGCGCGAATGCTCGGGTACAAAGTTGAGCTGCGTCTGCGTACCGTGATGGAGGCCTTGCCCGAGCCACCCCCCGTTGCCGACGGCAATCTTCGACTGGTTGAGATTGTAACCCGCACCCTGCGGGTCCAACTTCGGGTTCAAGAAGACGAGCAGGCGCGCTTTTTGAAACGGTTTGATCAGATTCGTTCGCAACAGGATTATAGCCGCGGCGACGAGCGTTGCAAAGTACGCGCCAAAGTGCCAGAGTTTCGGCAACCCGAAGTACAGTTGCGCCGTCAAGATCGCGAGAATCACCAGCGTGGTGCCCAAATCGGGTTGGCGCAAGATCAGCAACGCTGGAATCAGCGCCAGCAAGAGCGGCAGCCACAGGTCGCGCAAGCGCTTGTATTCGGCGCGACACAGTGCGGCGGCAATTGCAATCGCTACAAACAGCTTGGCGGGCTCGGAAGGCTGAAATTGGCCCAGCGGTCCAAGCGAAATCCAGCGGACGGCGCCCCGGGCGTGGTGTCCGGCGAGCAAGATGAATACCAGCAGCAGCACGTTGAGCCCGTAAGCTGCCGGCGCCCACCGCCGCCAGTTGCGATAATCGACATTGGCAAGCGCGGCCATCAACGCGATGCCGAGCACGAGGTAGAAGGCTTGTTTTTTGTATTCAGCCGCGGCGGCCGCGTCGTGCAGGTTGGCCGATTGAATGATGACCAGGCCGAGTAAGGTCACCAATACGCTCGCCAGGGCAAGCGGCCAGTTGAAGGTGCGGACCCAGCGTCGGGCGACAAGGCTGATGGCTGCCATGCCGCCTTAGATTCTAGGTCGCCGGGGCCGGATTACTTGTCGGCGTCGCGCGTTTGCGCCGACGCCGTGGCCGTTTGGTTCCATCGGGCGCGCGGCCGGAACGCTTTGCTCCATTGGCGCGTGTGGCGGGGTGCATCGAAAGGATCGGCACGTTGGCAAGCATCGCGATCACTTTTTCCCGCTGCTCGAAGTTCAACTCGATGTTCTCGCGATCGACTTCGACATAGCGGGAGATCACATCGACAAGCTCGCGCTTGAGGTCGCCGATCAGGTCGGGCGCCAACGCGAGATGATCGGAGAGCAGCACCAGGCGCAAACGCTCCTTGGCCGTAGCACTGGAGCTTTGACGTCCAAAGAGCCGGTTGAAGAACTCGATCATCGCCGACCTCCAAAGAGTGAACCGAGCTTCGCCATGAGCCCTTGCGGCGGGATCGCAACTTCGGGCGCCGCCACGTCTTCACCGGCGACCCGCGCCGCGATCGCACGGAAGGCGGCCCCAGCCTTCGAGGCGCCATTGAGCGCCAAGGGCGTGCCGCGGTTCGTCGCGATGATCACGCCGGGTTCGTCGGCGATCACTCCGAGCAGCGGCAGCCGCAGGATCGAGTTGACGTCCTCGACCGAGAGCATCTTGCCCTTCGCGACGAGTTGCGGACGCACGCGATTGACGATCAACCGCGGCCGGAAGCGATTGCCGAGCAGACCGACCACGCGGTCCACGTCGCGCACCGCTGAAACCTCCGGCGTGCAGACGACGATTGCCTCATCGGCGCCCGCGACCGCATTCTTGAAGCCCATCTCGATGCCGGCCGGGCAGTCGATAAGGACATAGTCGAAGCGCTGCGCCAGCGTCGCGATCAACGCGCGCATCTTTTCGGTATCGACATCCTCTTTTTCGCGCGTCTGAGCCGCTGCAAGCAGACAGAGCTGCGCAGAATGCTTGTCGGCCACCAAGGCGTCGTCAACGCTGACTTTCTCCTCGAGCACGTCGAGAAGATGATGGCGCACCCGGCTCTCCAGCCCGAGAACGATATCGAGGTTTCGCAAGCCGACATCCGCGTCAACCAGCACGACCTTGGCGCCCCGCTGCGCGAGCGCCGTGCCAAGATTAGCGACTGTTGTCGTTTTGCCGACCCCGCCTTTGCCGGATGTAACGACGATCGCCGTGCCCCGCTTCGTGACGGCCGGTGCGCTCGCGGCGTCTTCTTGCACTTTGAGTTCCTGCATGCTAGCCAGCCTTCAATCCGGCAAAGAGTCGATCGAAGAACCTTTTGCTCTCGAGATTGGTGAAGGGAACGATTTCGCCTTGCAGGCGTCGCGCGATCTTTTCGTAGATGCTTGCCAAGCGTTTCGATGGGTCGAGTGCGAGCGGTTCGCCCCGATTGGTCGTGTCGATCACGTCTTCATCGTCCGGCACGATCCCGAGCAACTCCGCAGAAAGGATCTCGCACACATCGTCAATCGACAGCATGTCGCCGCTGCGTACCATCTCGGGGCGGATGCGGTTGACGATCAAGCGGATCGGCATTCCTTTGACGGTCAATTTCCCGATGACCCGATCGGCGTCGCGAATCGCGCTGACCTCGGGCGTCGTAACGATTATCGCCTCGCTGGCCCCGGCGGCCGCATTTCTAAAGCCGTGCTCGATACCCGCCGGGGAATCGATCAGAACGTAATCGGCCATATGGGCGAGCTGCCCGACGACCTCGGCCATCTGTTCTTCCGTGACCGCCTCCTTCTCCCGCGTTTGCGCCGCGGGGAGCATGAAGAGCGAATCGAACCGTTTATCTTTGATCAGCGCCTGCCGCAGCTGACAGCGCCCTTCGACGACCTCGACCAAGTCAAACACGATGCGCTTCTCGAGGCCCAAGACCAAATCGAGATTGCGCAAGCCGATGTCGGCGTCAACCAGGATCACGCGCGCGCCGCGTTTGGCAAGCGCCGCACCGACGTTTACCGTCGTCGTTGTCTTGCCGACGCCACCTTTACCGGACGTGAAAACGATCTTGCGAGCGCTCAAGGGGCATCCTCGTTGGAGCGCCGCACATCCCGATCGTACGCGACGATCGCGATGCGGCTATCGAGCACGCAGGCGACCTCCGGTGAGAGTGCGTCCCGCGCACGGATCGCGTCGTCGGCGGCGATAAAGGTCGCGATGCGCAACTGGGTAGCCTCCAGCGTCAAGGCGTACACTCGCGCGCTTGCATCGCCTTGAGCACCCGCGTGCGCGACCCCGCGCAGCGCCCCGAAGACCAGGATATCGCCGCTGGCGACCAGTTCGGACCCCGGATTGACGTCACCAACGACGACGAGGTTGCCGACATGGTGCAAAGACTGCCCCCCTCGCACGGTGCCGAGGTGGTAGAGCGTCGAGGTTGCCGGCCCCGCAACCGCCGCCAGCAGGGGAGTAACCGGCGCAACGCCTCGCGGCGCCACCGCTGGGGTAAACTGGCGGATCGGCACGCCGGTGCTGCGGCGAGCCGCAAGGTCCGCCCGGGCGCCTGCAAAGTCGGCAGCCAGCGAGCGGGCCCCCTCCGAAAGCGTGATTTCGCGGTTCGGCCGGTTCGCGCGGCGGCGCACGAACTCTTCACCGTCACCTGCGACGGCCGCACGGAGCTCGAAGGTCAAAGCAGCGTCTTTTGCCAGCGATTCCGTTTCGGCAGGGCCAACGAGCGCTTCGAGGGTGATGCCGAATACCGAGAGCGCAGCCCGCAGGGAGGTGAGCTGATCGGGCGCCGGCGGAACCGCCCCAAAGACTGCCGTGGCTGCCGAGCCGGCATAAAACCCCGGGTTCAGGGAAAGGCGCTCCTGCAACTCGTCCAGCGCCTCCTCAAAGGGGCGCTCGGTGAAATCGACTTCGATTCCGCGGCCTTTTCCGCGCAGCACGGCCATGCGGAAGCCGGGTTCAAGGCGGTGCGCCGCCACCCTTTGCCATCCACAAGCGGTTCACAGTTTCTTAGAGATTTCCACATAGAATACACACGGACGGTGGGCGTAACGCAGCACTTCGCCCGGGCGTTGTCGTAGGTATCACGCTGCAACTTGAAGCCCGTTCGCGGGTAAGGAATGTGAAGATGATTCGTCGGCTCGTTCCCATCGCGCTTATCGTAGCGCTCTTTAGCGCCACCGTCCCGGCGCCGGCCCTCGCACTTTCGACGGAAGGCGAAATCGAGCTCGGCAAACAGGCCGACTCAGGCATCGTCCAAGGCAACGTCGTCGAGACGGACCCGCTGATGATCAAATGGGTCAATTCGGTCTGCGAGCGGCTATGGACCGAGGTGGCCCGTAAAGACGTGCCCTACAACATAAAGATCCTCGACGACAGCTCGATCAATGCGTTCTCGACGATGGGCGGCTACTTGTACGTCGAGGAGGGGTTGCTAGACTTCGTGCAGTCCGACGATGAGCTCGCCGGCGTACTCGGTCACGAAACGGGCCACATCGAGCGACGCCACGCCGTCACGATGAATGCCAAAGCGCAAGGCATCAACTTGCTCTTCGCGATCGCATCGCTGTTCTCGCCGCTGGTTTACCGGTTCGGACAAATAGCGGAAGCGGGCCTGCTGGCTAAACTTTCCCGAGTCGATGAGCTGCAAGCCGATCAATACGGTCTCTTGCTGATGTCGCGCGCCGGCTACGACCCCGAAGCGATGGTCACGTTCATGCAGCATTTGGGAACGCTAGACAAGAGTCGGCCCGATTTGCTCAGCAAATACTTAGAAGACCACCCCGAACCGGATAAGCGCGTCGGTCACTTGATGGGATACGAGCAGCTCGATCCGCTCCGCGTGACAAACGAACAGATCCTGGCGGCCGCCGTCCACGATTTCGATTCGGCACGTTACAGCATCGCACGCCAGCAGTTCGAGAAAGTCCTTAAAGCGCAACCAGGCAACGCGCAGGCGCTGCTGGGCTTAGGTCAGTCAGAACTCGCGCTGGGTTTGGTCAGCAAGAGCGAACAGACGCTGGCCGAAGCCGCCCAGAGGGGCAATGCGCAAACGCGCGATGCAGCGCTCAACCGCATCGCGGCACTGCGCCAGATGGAGCGGCACCGCACGCTTCTCATTGCGCCAAATCTGGCCCCTTTGCGCGGACAACTGGACGAAGCGAACGGCACGCTGCAGCGCGCGGCGACCGCCGTTTCCTCGCGCCGCGACGCCGGTCGCGATCAGCTCAAGGAGATGCAAACGCGTCTGCAAAGCATTTCCTACGAAATTCCGGACTTTAGCCGGGTTCAAATTCGCCGCGGCTCGCGCATCGAAACGGTCTACAAGGACTTAGAAACGATGGCTCGTTCGATCGACAGCGCGCTCGACCACAGCAACACCGTCCTCACGGATATCGGCTCGCTGGAACGCAATAAGGAAGGGGGCGTCCTCAAAGACAGCGCCGACATTCTGCACGAATTGCAAGCGCCGCTCGCACAGACGCCGATATCGGCGGAGTCGATCGCTCTGCTGCCCTCGTACCCGCGTATGCTGACCGAACTCAACGCCGGCACCAGCGACCTCATACGCGCCGCGGATGCTAGCCGTGCAGCGCTGGCTATGACCGACATAGCACTGGGCGATCTCGACGAATTTCTCAAGCAGCTCAATCGCGTTCAGCTTGACTACTTCGGCGATCTCAACCAAATCGATTACAACCTGTTGGTTCCGCTGATGAAGAAAGCGAACGATTCACTAAACGGGGCAGCCATCGCCGCCTCGGAGTCGGCTCAACTCTACAACATGGCGCGCTCGCGTCAATTGCAGGCGCGCATCACGATGCTGGGCGTGGGTACGTCGCCACAGCGGTATGCGACGCTGCAAAAGGCGCTCCAGATGCGCGTTGGCGATCCGGGAATCGACTACAGCGCGATGCTGCATCAGGGGCTGACCCCCGGCGACGTCGCAGCGGCAACGATCGTTGCGGCCGACTCGAATTCGACGCCCGGTGCGGTTCTGCAAGAGGCCGAAGCCGCGCGACGCCCCGTCGTTGACATCGCGAACAGCCGCGGCATGCACGCAGAAGCGCTGGAAATCTTCCTCGGACTCGTGTATCTCGATTACACGGATGATCCGCAGAAGGAAGTTCACGGCTAGCGCGCGCTGATGGCAGCCACACTCGGTGCGGGAGATCTGCTTCGCCTCGTCCGTAGCGGCATAGACGTTCGGGCAGTACGCGCGCGCACGCGCAAGCCCTTTCGCTTCTTGCTGTGCGGCGATCCGGCGTACGTGGCCGCGTTTCGGGCGACGCTGCTGGCAGGCCATGACGATGGCATCGTCCCTGTCGAGGCCGCCGCGACTTTGGAGACGATCGATCCCGGCCGCCCGGCCGAGCTCGTCACCAACGAAGCGCGCTGCATCGTCTTCTTGGGACAACGCGGCGACATTGCCGGCGCGCAACTTTCCGCCTTAGCGATCGCGCGACTGCCGATCCTTGCGATCGCAGTCGACGAAACCGCGCAACCAAGTGGGCCTCCTTCGCCGCCAGGACGGGGAACCTGGGCCGAATACGTGGTCGGCTCGATTTCTCGAGAAGCACTCGTCGGCCGCGTTTTCCCGCATATGATCGAATGCTGTAAAGGTGTCGAGATTGCCGTCGCGCGCAATCTGCCGGCCATGCGCGAAACCGTCGCCGCCAAGCTGACGCGCGACGCCGCTAACAACGCGCTCAAAGTTGCGCTGGCCAGCGCGATCGTCGATCACGTTCCCGTCTTCGGCATCGTGCTCGGCGCATTGGCGTCGGCGGGCGATACCGTCGCGATCACCGCCCTCCAAATGATGCTGATGCTGCACATCGAGTCGGCCTACGGAAAAGATCCTGACTTAGGCCGCGCCTGGCAGCTACTGCCGGTCGTCGGCGGCGGCCTCGGCTGGCGCATGCTGGCGCGGGAGCTTTCGGGCTTCATTCCCGTCGCGGGCATCGCAATCAAAGGCGCAATCGCCTATGCCGGCACGATCGTTGTTGGCGAAGGCGTCACGTTTTATTACGAACATGGTCGCCACATGTCGGGAAACCAAGCCAGCGCAATCTACGAACGAACGAAGACGGACGCGCTAGCATTTGCGCGGGAGTTCATAGAGCGCTTCCGCAAGCGCTAGCCGGTCAATTCAGCGCCGAAGGGCGATCCGCGAACGTTCTTACGAAGACCAGGCAGTTTCTTCGAGCCGTTCGATCAGTGCTTCGTCTGCGAGTGACTTCGTAGCTTCATCGACGCGACTCCGAAATAACCCGGCGATTTGCGAGGCCAACTCGCGGCGGCGCTGTGGCGTAAGTAAATGCCGCCGCTCAAGAAAGCGGCCGACCAGCGCGCGCTCTTCGCCGGTCATTCGAATCGCCGCGGATGGCGCAGCAAAGCGGCTCGGCGTCGGCGCGGCAACGCGCGAGTCGCGCACGACGATTGTCCCCGCCGCAAAGTCACCCAAGCGCTTATTCTCGCTCGAGAGCAGCGTACTGACCGCACTGAGGGCGTAGAATCCTAAAGCGAACTCAAGCGTGCGAATCAAGTTCCGCACCAGCGCACTCGTGAAGTCAATTGGGTAGCCGCCATCGCGCACCACGCGGATGCCCAGCAGGCGTTTGCCCGGCGTCTGGCCGTTCCATACAGCCTCGAAGATGATGAAATAACCGAAGAAGATCAAAAACGCTACAGCGATGACGATCGCGATCGCAACCGACTCGACCACTCGATCGGGCAGCGACGCCTTGACGGGCTCATTCGGGAGGTGCAGCGCCAGCGCCGACATCCCCCACACGATGGCAATCGCACACAGGATTTGAATGAAGAAATCCAGCAGCATCGCCAAGAAGCGGCTGCCCAAACCAGCGAGTTCGTAAGAGAATGCGATGCTCTCGGGCGTGCGAACGGCGATCGTTCGGTCCATGCCGAAAACCATTCTCCACCATGAGCCAAGAACCGGTCCGCTCGCAGCGCGAAGGCGACGCAACCTCGAACATGCTTGGCGTCCTCTTGGGCGGCGTCGCGATTGGCTTTTTGCTCGGCGCCCTGCTGGGCCCGGCAGTCATGCGGACGGCTGGGGAGTACGGCGCGCGCCGCCAACCGTCCGCGGCAACAGGCCCTTCTCCCTTTAGCGGTCCGCTCGGCACAGAGGGTGGCGGATTTGACGGCGAGCCGCTCTACGAGCCGGAGTGAGCGAAGCCCAATTCATCCAGCGCCGCGGGGCGGCGTGGAAACGCCTAGAGAGTTTGGTGCAGCGTGCCGGGGCGCACGGGCTTAGGCGCCTACAAGCAGAGGAAGTCGCTGAGCTTGGGCGGCTCTACCGCTGGTTGACCTCCGACCTCGCCTACGCGCAGGGACATCACTTTGATGCACAACTCACTGCCTACCTCAACCGGCTGACGGCGCGCGCCCACGCGCAGATCTACCGCGGCGGCATCCAAAGCGGCCGCGAACGGGTGATCGAGTTCTTCGCCTCCACATTTCCAACTGAGTTTCGGCGCTCGTTCGTTTTCATTGGGCTGTGTATCGCGATCACCGCGCTCTCCGCCATGATCGCCTATGGCGCAGTGACTGCGAATCCCGAACGTGCCCTGGCAATTCTTCCCGCGGGCGTCGTGCCTGCGCACATTCAAAAGAGCCTGCACGATTCGAATTTTGCGTTCAAACCCGCCGAGGCGGCCGCAGTTTCCGCCGAGATCATCACCAACAACATCCGCGTCTCGATCATCGCCTTTGCCGGAGGAATGACGCTGGGAGTCTATACGGTGTGGGTCATTCTGCTCAACGGATTCATGTTGGGGGGAACGGGCGCGCTCTTTAGCCGGGCCGGTTTCGGATATGATTTTTGGGCCACGATCGCTCCACACGGCGTCATCGAACTCACGGCCATTCAGGTTGCAGGCGGCGCCGGCTTGCTGCTGGCCGCGGCCATCCTCTATCCCGGCCGCTTGCGGCGTGCCGATGCCCTTCGCACGAACGGTCGCCGCGCCGGCATCTTGATTGCAGGCGTTTGCGCGATGCTTTGCGTGGCCGGAGCGATCGAGGCGTTCTTTTCGCCGCTACGCTTTACGGCGCTCGTTCGCCTGGGCGTCGGAGCGCTCACCGCGCTCTGCGTCCTGGCGTACTTTGGCTTCGCCGGGCGATTTAAAGCAACGCGCGCTGTTTGATATCGAGGTAGGCATCGATCAGCGACACCGTGAGCTTGGCAGCCGGCACGTCGATCAGGCGTACGCCCGTCCTGGCCAATATCGCGCGCGCGGCACGGCGCTCTTCGGCTAACGAGGCGGCGACGCCGGCTCGGTAAACGTCTAGCGGCTCGCCGGGCACCTTCGCCAACGCCGCTTCGATCGCCGCATCGTTCATCAGCACGCACAGCACGAGGTGCCGGCGCGCGAGCAGGCCGATTTCGGAGAGAACCGTCGCCGAAGCGACCGGATCGAACATGTCGGTAAAGAGCACGATCAAGCTACGTTTATGAAGATGCGCACGCACGTACCCAAAGGCGCGGCCGTAGTCCGATTCTTCGAACCGTGGCTCGAGATCGTACAGCCGTTGTGAAGCCTCGGCCAAAGCAACCTTCCCCGCTCGCGGGACGCTTGCAAACAGAATCTGGTTTGCAAACGCCACAAAACCAACCTTGTCGTTTGCCAATCCGGCAATCGTCGCTGCCGAAAGCGCGGCGGTAATCGCATAGTCGAACTTGCGCTGCTCGTCAATGCGCGGGGTCATCAAGCGCCCGCAATCCAAAAGCAACATGATGTTTTGCGAACGCTCGACTTCGTGCTGGGTCACGATCAGCTTCCCGCGCCGCGCGGTCGCCTTCCAGTTGATCGCCCGGAACTGATCGCCATCGCTCCATTCGCGCAGGCTCTCGAACTCCGTGCCGATGCCGCGTAAGCGCATCTTGCGTAGGCCCGCTTCGATCAGCCGGTTGCGCGCATGCAGGTTGCCGTAGCGCTCGACCAGCCCCAGATCTGGATAGACGCGGACCTCATGCGCAAGCTTCACCCGCAGGCGCCGGCGCACCAGCCCGATCGTGTTTTCGAACCACACGTACACCGTACCCAACGTCAGCGCGCCGCGGAGCAGCGGCACGACCGGGCGCTCCAGTTCCAGCTGCGAGCGCGCGGGCGCCGCGGCGGTGATCTCGTCCTGAAGGAAGCGCAACTGAGGCAACGGCTCTTCGATGAGCCCGATGCGCGCGCGGGCGTTCGACGTATTGACGATTCGGTAGCGCAGATGCTCGAGCGCTCGCAACGAGAAATGATCGCCCTCAATTCGCTGCACGACGATCTCGTTTCGCTTTGGGCCGACGAAACAGTCGGCCGCGAAAAAAGCCAGCAGGAGCGCCAAGAGCGAGATCGCCAGCCAAACGATCACCAAACTCAGGCTGCCCAAGGCAAAGATGGCGGCAATCACAACCAACGCCCACAGAAATCGTGGGCTTGGCCACGCGGGCAACCAAAGGACGCGCACGAGCTAAGAAACGACGGCGGTGGCGTCGCGCGGCACGGGAACCGCGCGGAGGATCCCATCCAGGATTTCGCTTGCGCTCAGCCCCTCGATCTCCGCGTGAGCGCGTACGATCAAGCGGTGCGCCAGGACGATCTGCGCTACGCCTTTGACGTCATCCGGCGTCACAAAATCTCGCCCATCGATCGCTGCCGCCGCTTGCGCCGCCACCAGAAGGGATAGTCCGGCGCGCGGGCTGGCCCCGAGCGCGAGCTGCTGCGACGCGCGCGTCGCGGCGACGACGTCGAGCATGTAAGCGCGCAGGCTTTCCGCTACGTGCACAGCGCGCACCGTGGCTTGGGCGCCGATAAGCTCCGCCGCGGTCGTCACGGCGGCAATGCCGGAACGCTCAACATCGTGCGCATCGAAGCCGGCCGCCCCGCGCGCGAGCAGCATCAGTTCCTGCGAGCGATCCGGATACGTCGGCGAAACCTTAACCATAAAACGATCGAGCTGGGCTTCGGGGAGCGGGTACGTGCCTTCGTATTCGATGGGGTTTTGTGTCGCGCACAGCATGAAGGGCGTCGGCAACGCGATCGGCACGCCGTCGATCGTGACGCGTCCCTCTTCCATCGCCTCGAGCAGCGCGGACTGTGTTTTAGGCGGCGTGCGATTGATTTCATCGGCCAGGATGATGTTTGCGACAATCGGGCCCGGGCGCGTGACGAATTCGGTGGTTTTCGGATTGAAAACCGTCGTGCCGACGACGTCCGCCGGCATGAGGTCCGGCGTAAACTGGATGCGTCGGAATTCGAGTCCCAACAGCAGCGCCAGCGTTCTCACGAGGAGTGTCTTACCGGTCCCGGGGACGCCTTCGATCAGGACATGGCCGCGTCCAAAGAGCGCGAGCTGCAAGCCAAACGCGCTGCGTTCGGCGCCGACAAGGACGGTTGCGAGCCCGCTCGTCACGCGCTCGGCAAGCGTTCGCACCGCCGTGGTCATTCGTTGAACTCCTTTCGCAAACGCACGCAAAGCCAGCCCGCGCGCATCAATTCCGCATCGGTCGGGCTTTCAAGATCGCGCAGCCGATCTAATTCCAAGATCTGCATGCGCAGCTCCGGCCGCTCGACGCGCGTCGCCACCCGCCCAATCGGCGTGCGCTCGGACACACCTAGGGAGTGCCGCACGGCACGCAATGCGAAGTCCGCGCCGTCGCGCAACGCTTTGCGCGCCGCTCGGCCGCGCGCCAGCAGCTGCGCCATCGACGTTATGTACGCCGACGAATCGCGTTCGTCCGCCTCCTCGAGCGGAATCGGCGGCGCGAATCGAAACAAGCTGCCGACCAGCGCCAAGAGCACCGCGGCGCCGACGACATACACCGCGAGGTGTGCGCCGGCGGGTAAGACATTCCACAAGGAATCTCCACGAACATATCCGTGAATCGACTCATCGAACGCAACGGCATCACTTCCACCCAGCAAGTTAAGCGCAAAGCGCGCATTGTCGGCCTGATCTAAGCGCTCGTTAGCGAACACCGACGGATCCGTAAGCACGACGATCTTGCCGCGCCCCAAGCGGTACTGCAAAGCCACGATGCCGTCCCGTGTCACCAGCAGCGGCAGCGCTTTCGGTGTTGCGGCATCGTCAAATTGGGTTCTAAAATCGCCTCTCACCGACCGAATGGCGGCCGTGACGGCCAGGTTCGCAAACGGGGTCGCGTTCGTCACTGCGCGCTGCCTCTCGCGGCTGGCGGGAATTCCGAGCATCGTATCGCCGGCATCACCATACGGTGGCGAGAGCAGAATCAGACGTCCCCCGCCACTGACCCAATCCTTTAGACCGACGACATCGTTACGGCTAAAGCCGCTGTGTCCAGCCAGAATATCGGACGGCGTTTGGGCAACGACGAGCGTGGTTGTCGCGTCCGAAAGCAGCGCATGGGCGCGCTCGAATCGGCTTACGCTCACGTTTTCGCGGCGCAACAGATCGTACAGAGCGGTATAGCCGAAACGCCCGTAATCGAAGGTTGAGGGCGTCGAAAGGTCCGGTTGCGCCGCGTGCTGCTGCTCACGCGCGAACGCAAGGAGCACGAGCGCGAGCAGCGCGGCGCTGCCGATAACGGCCTCCCAGCTGACCTTACGCTGGCCCATCGCTCAGCAGCGATTCGAGGCGGCGGTAAGCCGCGATCGACCGCGTCCAGTCGTTTGCATCGAGCCGATGTTCAGCGTAGATAGCCCGCGTCAGCTCAATGGCCAAGTTCTCGAACGGCTCCATCAACTGCGGGTTGCGAGCGCGCATGCGCCAACGCATTTCTCCCACCGTCTCGGCCGGCCGTTCCTCAAAGCCCCGGCGCACGGTCAGCAGCCCGAGAGCGGCGGAAAACAGTTGCGCGATGGCGATTGGGTAGGCGCCGCGCTGCGCAGCCTGCAGACTCTTTGCAAGAAGGATTGCAGGGTCGGTGCGCTGCGCGATCGCTCGCGCGCCTGAACTTTCCGAACGCGCCGGGCGCGCATAGAGCCAGACGACCCGGCCGAGCATCGCCAAAAAGACCAAGATGCACAGCGCGAGTAAGATGTCCGCGATGCCAACATTCATGCGCCCAGGCATGCGCACGCGCCCAAAGAGCGACTGCTCGATGCGCGACCATCGCTGAGCTAGCCAGTCCATGACGCGCTCCCACCAGGTCTTCGGTGGCGCGGCTTGCGGTTGCGCGAAGCGGTAGATTCGGTGGTTGGCGAGGATCGAGCGCGCCAATTGCTCAGGATCGTGCGCGGGATTGACGGTGTCACGCGATGCACGCTCCCGTCCAAGAAGCGCAAGCGTCCCTGCAAACGCGCGTTGCGCGTTCGACCGTTTCTTGCGATCACGGATGCGCACGATCGCTTGGAGGTTGGCGCTCGTCCAACGCTGCACGGATGTCTGGGCCGGAGCTGCCAGGCAATTGCTCTGGAACAGAAAAATCGCCGCTAGTACGCTCGCGACGCGACTGCGCATGCTTACTGCGCGGCCGCTACCTGGGACGCGAGCGAGACCAAATCCACGCCTTCGCGCCGCGCCCGTAGATCGTAGTAGTACAGCACGATGATCAACACGCTAAAACCGAACTCGACGATCGAAACGACCGCCGCGATCAGGATCATCGGGATGCCGGTGTGCAGCGCAAAGAGCAGCGAGAGCCCCGCCGCATATGCAACGATCGTGAAACCAAGCGAAATCGCGCCGTACACGAGTCCGATCAGGACGGAGCGCCAGAGGGAGCCACGATTGATCGCGCGTTCCAATCCCGCCGCAAAAGCGCGCGCCGGGTTGAGCGGCTCGACGATCAAGGTTGCAAAACCCACGCCACCGGCCACGAACGTCAAGAGAATCCCCCCGCTCCATGCAACCAGGATCAGGACTCCCAATCCCACCAGGAGGGCGATCGAGCGCAACAAGGCGGCCGTCATCAGCGCGAGCACCAGCAATGCAAGGTAGCCGACGATGAACGCGGCCCCCATCAAGACCACCCACAGCAGGAGATACAGTAGGACGCTGCCCCACCTGCGCAAGCCAAACCGCAGCGACTCGGCAAACGATGTTTGAGCTCCCACGATCAGCCTGTCCGCAGCGTGGGCCAGAGCCGCCGCCGCCAATGGCGCGCCGACGATCCAGATAAGGAACTCCAAGGTGCTCACCGCATTCATCCGTTGGACCATCGCCGAATCCGCCGGAAAGGCCGGCGGTTTGCCATGCGAGCTGAATACTTTGCCGAGCAAGTCCGCGTACCAAAGCCAAAAATCGCCCATCAACGATTGGGCGAGCCCGAGCGGAACGTATACGATCGCTGCCAGCCCGCAAAAAACCCAGAAGTTCTTTACGAAAAGCGTAACCGCGCGATCCAAAAGCTCACCGATGCTCAAGGGCCGCAGCGAAATCGGCGATGGAACTGACGTCATCAACGTGCGCCGCCTTTCTTGAGGATTCCTCAACCTCCTGGGCTAATCCAATCGCATGCCCGTCATCGGCATTCTGCGATCGATTTGGACCTATCCGGTAAAAAGTCTGGCTTGTGTGGCGCTGGATGAAACCGAGATCGGCGAGGGTGGGATTCCCGGTGACCGCGCTCGGGCGCTCATCGTGGGAGACGGCCACGCGCGCGTCGGCAAGAGCTATCGCGGCAAAGAAAACAACATGCTGCACACGACCGACTCAATCGATCGCGCCCGCGCGCTTGCAGCAGCCAAAGCGGTGCGAGTGGAGCTGCACGAAGACCAGCCGCACTATTTCGATGCTGCCCCGATCTCGCTGATTTTCGACCGCTGGCTGGACGAGGCATCGCTTTTGGTCGGTTACGCCTTGGAGCCGCTACGATTTCGGCCGAACCTTTTTGCGCGCGCCGTGCCTGATTTCCGTGATAACGAAGCAACACTCGTCGGCGCTCACCTTTCGATCGGCGAGGTGACCTTAGAGGTGCGCGAGCCGATCGAGCGGTGCGTTACCCCGACGTACGATCTGCAGACCGGGGAATCCGATCCCAACGTCTTACGAGCGATTGCGCAGTACCGCGCCAACTGTCTAGGAATCTACTGCGATGTGCTCCGGCCGGGCCGCGTGGGCCTCGGCGACAAGATTCGCCTTAGTCCGTAGCCAGCCGTGTTGCGGGATGCGAAGGCGCGCCTTCCGCTGACGCTTGGACACG
>Ga0073928_10001764_pt1 | contig 40214 bp, 50 predicted proteins | sample PaiPotPPA55metaG_FD_76969 | JGI IMG/M metagenome (GOLD analysis project Ga0073928, IMG submission 76969) | Iron sulfur acid spring bacterial and archeal communities from Banff, Canada, to study Microbial Dark Matter (Phase II) - Paint Pots PPA... ... | reverse complement strand
GTCGTCGCCCTCGCGCCGGGGCGGGATCCAACGCCGCTCCGGCTCCGGCGGCCCGGTGTGCCCGGTCCACGCCTGGCCGTCCCACCATCGCAGCGGGTGCTGGCGCCACGGGTCGTCGTACCAGCCCGGCGGTGGGAGCGCGGGTGGCGCCGGCGGAAGCGGGGGCTCCGACGACCCCGGGGCCGGCGTCGCGCCCGGCGGCTCGGTGTGGTTCGTCATCCGGGCGATGTGATCGTCGACCTGGGCGCGGGCGGTCGTGGGCACGACGAGGGTGGTGCCGAGCCAGCGGGGATCGACACCCGAGTCGTGGAGGCGGAGGCTGAGCGATCGGCGCGCCTCGTCGTTCCAGGACACGAGGTCGTAGGCGAGCCCGGACGGTTCGGCGGGAGTCGTCGTCATGGGATCGGCGGCGCGGCGGGTGTCAGCTCGGGCTCGTCGTCGCGCTGACGATGATGCCGAAGAGGAGCAGCGCCACTCCGCAGTAGCCGAGGATGAGCCCGGCCAGCGCCATGCCCCGGCCCTTCTCCCAGCCCTCCGACCGGGCGATCTGGGTCAGGGCCAGGTGCCCGAAGATCACGGCGAGGAGCGATCCGAGCCCGGAGCCACACGATGCCGAGCACCAACGCCGCGACGGCGTATCCGCTGGTTCGCGCCTGCGCGGTCGGGGGTGCGAGCGGCACGGCGGGGCCGGTCGGCCAGGCCGGCGCGCCGGCGCCCGACCGCGGGAGCGGCGGCCGGCCGGCTGCAGGGTCGTCGCTCGTCATGCCGCTCCCGATGGTGCCGCGCCGCGTGCCACAGGCGCGGCGGGTCTACCACCAATCGGCGCTCGATGGTCGCGTCTTGACGTGGTGGTTTCGCGTCGCCGTCAGCGCCGAGCTTCGGGCCGTCGAAACGGTGGCGCGGGCGCCGCGGCCGCGGCCAGGCGACGGTACGTGCGCGGCTTGCGGAAGGCGTCGCCCCACGTCTCGTGGGCCCGGTACTGGCGGAGCCGGTCGAGGTCGATGCGGGCGAGGTGGAGCCCCGGTCCGGCGTCGGCCTCGAGGACGCAGTGGTTCCGGTTGTGCTCCTCGTCGGTGAACGCGATGCCGTCGAAGGCGCAGGACCGTCCGTTGTAGGTCGGTGCCGAGTAGTTGGCGACCACCAACGCCTGCATGTTCTCGAACGCTCGGGCCCGAACCTGACCGAACCGGTCGTCGGTGAGGTCACAGGCGTTCGGCACCAGGACGACCTCGGCGCCGCCGAGCATGAGCTCGCGGGCCGCCTCCGGGAACTCCCGGTCGTAGCAGATCATGCTGCCGACCCGGACCGGCCCGGACCGCGTGTCGAGCGCGGTGACCGGGTACTCGTCGCCCGGTACGAGGTGGCGCTCGGTGTCGAAGTCGCAGGTGTGCACCTTTGCGTACCGCAGGACCACCTCGCCGTGCCGGTCAACGAGCACCGCCGTGTTGTGCACCCCGCGGGCGGTCTGCTCGAGGAAGGTCACCAGGATCGCGATGCCGAGCTCGCGGGCCAGCCGCCGGAACTCGGCGACGTAGGGACCGTCGATCGGCGTGGCCAGTTCGAGCCACCCGTCGTCGTCGACTGAGTACGCGATCTGCCACAGCTCGGGGAGCACGACGACGTCGGCGCCCTGCGCAGCCGCGACTCGGCACGCCGCCGCGGCCGCGACGCAGTTGGCGCTGACGTCGAGCCCGTGTCCGGGCTCCTGGACGACGGCGACGACGAGCTCGGCCATCGCCACCAGTATCGCCGGCGGCCCCGGCAACGGCGTCAGGGTTCTGGGTCGCCCTCCTTGAGCGATCCAGCGTCGCGCAGGGCCTCGATGACCGGCGCCGTGGCCTCGGCGTCGCGAGTGACGAAGTACGAGAAGCCCCACCGGGCCCGGGCTTCGTGCAGCTGCTCGACGATCTGGTTCGTTGTCCCAACGAGGAGATACGGCGCCGCGAGCAGGATCCCGGGGTCGGTGCCCGTCCACGCGCTGATCGGCTCGACCGCCGCCTGCCGGTCGGAGGTGATCGCCACCTGCTGGACGAGCGCGCTGAACTCCAGTCCCGCCAGCCGAGCCCCGGCCGCGGCCCGGACCAGGTCCGCCTGGGCGTCGATCTGGTCGGTGGCCCACTGCGGCTCATGCCGCTGGCCGTCCGGCAGGGTCCGACCGAGGCCCGTGAAGCCGACGATGTCGGCCGCGGTGGCCGCCAGCCGCAGCACTCGGTTGCCGTTGCCGCCGACGAGGAGGGTCGGACACCGGACTGGCCACAGCCGATGCTCGTGCAGCCGGTAGTGCGGACCCTCGACGGTGACCGTCTCGCCGTCGAACAGCCGGCGCAGGATGGCGACCGACGCCTCGAGCCGATCGACGCGCACGGGGGCAGGGTCGAATGGGACACCGAGCTCGTCGTACTCGGGGGCCGCGTGCCCGGCGCCGACGCCGAGCTCGAGGCGGCCGTTGCTCAGCTGATCGAGCATGGCTGCCTCGCGTGCCACCAGCGCGGGATGCCGGAAGTCGTTGTTGAGCACCATCGTGCCGACGCGGATCCGATCGGTCGCGGCGGCGAGGAACCCGAGCGCGGTCAGGGGTGCCGGCGCGCCGTCGACCACGTGATCGGGTACGACGATCACGTCGAACCCCAGGTCCTCGGCCTGTCGCGCTCGGGCCGCCCAGGCCTCCGGGCCGGGCGCGTCGGTCAGCTGCAGTCCGAACCGGAACGGGCGCTCGATCATCACCGCGCCAGTCTGGACGCGGCGGCGACGTCGCCGATGCGCTCGAACCGGCTAGGAGCGACGGCCGGGCTTCGCCGGGCCGCGGTCAGTCAGCGCCGACGGGGAGGTCCTGGCGCAGCGCGCCTCGCAGCACGCTCCCGGCATCGCGGATGATGTCGCGGGACGCGTCGCACACCGCCTGCATGCCGAAGGCGCCGTGGATCTGACCGGCGTAGCAGCGCTCGGTCGCGGCGACGCCGCACGCCCGGAGGCGGGCGGCGTAGGCGGCACCCCCGTCGCGGAGGGGGTCGAACTCGCACGTGATGACGTGGGCCGGCGCGACGCCGGTGAGGTCGGCGTGGATCGGGTCCCACCTCGGGTCGGTGGGGTCGGCGTCGGGGCCGAGGTACTGGTCGGTGAACCACTCGATGTCGCGACGAGTGAGGAGGTAGCCCTCCGCGTTGTCGCGCACCGAGTCGTGGTCCTCGGCCACGCCGACGCCGGGATAGACGAGCAGCTGGAACCGCAGCGGTGGCCCGTTGCGGTCGCGGGCCAGCATCGCGGTCACCGCGGCGAGGTTCCCACCCGCGCTGTCCCCGGCCACCGCCACCAGGTCTGGATCGCCGCCGATCTCGCCGGCGTGGGCGTGGACCCATTCGAGCGCCGCGTAGCAGTCGTCGACCGCGGCCGGGAACCGATGCTCGGGCGCGAGGCGGTAGTCGACCGAGACGAGCACCGCGCCGCTGTCGGACGTCAGGTCTCGGCAGGTGGCGTCGTGGGTCTCGATGTTGCCGATCACCCAGCCGCCGCCGTGGAAGAACACGACGACCGGTCGGGGCGGCGCCCCGCTCGTGGGCGTGTAGACGCGGATCGGAATCGGGCCGGCCGGGCCGGGGATGGTCCGGTCGGTCGTCGTGACATCCTGCGCGCCTGGTCCGCCCATTATCGGAAAGCCGGCGTTGGCGAGCTCCCGGGCCTCGACCGCCGTGAGCTGGTCCAGCTCCGGGTTGCCCAACGCCTCGAGGTCGTCGAGCACCTTGCGCAACTGCGGGTCCAACGCCATCGCTCCCCCTGTTCTCGCCGCCAACGACCCTACTGGCTCCGAGCGCGCCGCCTCATTGGGCTGGCGTGATCGTCGACGGCTCGACGGCGAGGTCGACGCTGACGACGACACCGGGCGCCTCCGCATTCGGCGCGAGCACCAGCTCGTAGCGAATCGGCTCGACGACGAACCCGCCGCGGTCGTCGTCCCAGTGCGCGAGGCGCTCGGTCGCCACTCGGAGCGTGACGCGCTCCGACGCGCCGGCCGCGACGGCGCCGGGCTGGAAGCCGACCAGCCACCGGCGAGGACGCTCGACGGCCGACTCGGGAGCGGCCGCGTAGCACTGCACGACCTCGATCCCGTCGCGCGGCCCGACGTTCTCGAGTGTCAGCGTCACCTCGAGGTGGTCGCCGTCGACGACGACGCTCGGATCTGAGTACCGGAACTCCGTGTAGGAGAGGCCGAAGCCGAGCGGGTACGCGGGTGGGCGACCCGAGTGGTCGTGATGCTGCTGGCCGTGGAACAGCCCGTACTCGACGTGGGTGGCGTCACGGGCGAAGGGCGGGAGGTCGGCCTCGTCGACGGGGAACGCGCACGGGAGCCGCCCCGACGGGTTCACGCGGCCGACGAGCAAGTCGGCTAGCGCGTGGCCGCCTTCCATGCCCGAGTACCAGGCGATGACCACGGCCGGGACCTGCTGCCGCCAGCGCTCGGTGACGATCGGGCTGCCGGTGACGAGGACGGCGATGGTGCGCGGCTGGGCGGCCGCGACGGCGAGCAGCAGCGCCTCGTCGTCGTCATGGAGCGTGAGGCGGGTGCGGTCGCCGCCGCGACCGGCCCGGGCCTCGGACTGCAGGGCGGCGCTGAGCTTGGCCGCGGTCGGGTCGTCGGGGTCGAGGGGCGGGAAGAGCGACCAGAGCTCGGGGTTGGCGGACACGTCGGTGTACTCGCCCTCGTCGGCGCTGGTGTACCCGACGACGACGACCGCGGCGTCGGCGTCGGCCGCGACCGTCGCCGCGGCGGCCGGATCCTGCCCGTCGTCGTCGACGATCTCGCCGTCGAAGCCGGCCCGCAGCCCGGCGAGAGGCGTCGTCACGTCGGGCGGCCGGACCGCGCTCGAGCCGGCGTCGCCCGTGTTCACGCGGTCGGCCAGGGGACCGATGACGGCGAGGCGTCGGACGTCGGCGGCGAGGGGCAGCACCGGCGTGCCGCCGATGGGCTCGTTGCGCAGCAGCACCATCGAGCGCTGCGCGACCTCGCGGGCGAGGGCGCGGTGCGCCCACCCGGCGACGAGGTCGCCGTCGCTCGGCGGCTCGGTCGTCGCGGCGGCGCGCACGAGGGTGCGGAGGAGCCGCCGGGCCGCGTCGTCGACCTGGGCCCAGGGGACGCGGCCCGACTCGACGAGCGGGCCGAGGTCCCGGGCGTAGTGCATCCGGAACGGCATCTCGATGTCGAGGCCGGCGTTCGCGGCCTCCTCGGCGTCCCGGATGCCGAAGATCCAGTCGGTGACGACGAAGCCGTCGAAGCCCCACGCCTCCTTGAGGATCTCGGTCAGCAGCGTCCGGTTCTGGCCGCACCAGTGGCCGTTCACCGAGTTGTAGGCGCTCATGACGCACCCCGCCCCGGCGTCGATGCACTCCTTGAAGTGGCGAAGGTAGACCTCGTGGAGGACGCGCGGCTCGGCGTGGACGTCGACCTGGAAGCGGGCGTTCTCCATGTTGTTGAGCGCGAAGTGCTTCACGCAGGCGATGACGTGGCGCTGCAGACCTCGGACCGCGCCCGCGCCGAGCGCGCCGACGTGGCAGGGGTCCTCGCCGTAGGTCTCCTGGGCCCGTCCCCAGGCCGGGTGGTAGAGGAGGTTGATGCAGACGCTGCCGATCAGGTTGGCGCCCTGGACCCGCGCCTCGCCCCCGATGACCATGCCGACCCGCTCCTCGAGCCACGCGTCCCAGGTCGCGCCCCGTGCCATCGAGACCGGGAAGCAGGTCGAGGCGCCGAGCGTCACGCCGCGCGGCCCATCGCAGAACCGGATGCCGGGGTAGCCGAGCCGCTCGATCGCGCCCCCGACGTACGGCGTGTGGCCGTAGCCGCCGCTGAGCATCGCGACCAGACCGGGCCAGAACTCGAGGTCGCCCGACATCATGGCGAGCCGCTCGTCGCTGGACAGCTGGTCGAACAACGAATCGACGACCCGGTCGAGGTCGTCGGGCGACGCGGCGGCGAGGGCGGTCAGGTCGCCGAACGCGACGTCGGTGCTGGACGGCTCGGGTTCGTCGGGCACAGAGCGGGAGACTACGGCGAGATCACCGGCTGCACGGCGCCGGCGTGCGCCGGCTGACGCCGGGGAGGCCGCGCAGCACGTCGGTGAGCGCGCGGGAGGCCGGGCAGCGCCACGCGGTGTCGAGCACGCCGAACGTCTCCTCCGACCCGAAGGTGCGAGTGGAGCCGCGGGACTGGGTCCCGTTCAGCGGCCAGTAGCTCCACCCCAGGTCGCGAGCCCCGATGTACTGGGCGAGGTTCAGGAGCCACTCGTGCGAGTGGTCGTGGTTGTCGCCGCAGCCGACGAGCGCGGTGTGACAGGTGCCGAACTCGCCGAGCCAGATCGGCGTGGCGCTGGTCCCGGTCGCGAGCTGGCCCCAGTTGCGGGTCAGCAGCGCGTCGAGCCGGGCCGGGTCGGCGTTGACGTCGGCGGCGTGGTCCTCCTGGTAGTCGTGGGGCGAGTAGACGAGCTGGTGCTCGTGGCCGGCCGGCATGGCGATGGGGGACGCGATGGGCCCGCTGAAGTCGAGGGAGTACGCGACGCCCTCGACCATGATCAGCAGGTTGGGGTTCGCGGCGAGCACGCAGGCGGCGCCGCGCTCGGCCGCGTCGCGCCAGTCCGGGCTGTCCTGTGCCGGCGGCTGGCAGCCCGGGGGTGGCGTTGCGGGCGGGCCCCACGACGCGCCGTCGCGGGGTTCGTTACGCAGGTCGGCCGCGACGACGTTGCGGTAGCTCGAACCCGAGTAGTGGCGGGCCATGGTCTGCCAGTCGGCCAGCCACTGTGCGGTGTGGAAGCCCTGGACCCAGGCCGGGTCCGACGGGTTGGAGCCCGCGTTGTACCAGAGGCTGTCCTCGGCGGTGGGCAGGCAGCACCAGTCGGCGGTCGTCTGGTGATCGTCAAGGATCACGAGCAGCCCCTGGCGGCCGAGCGCGGTGACGACCGCGTCGAGCACCGCGAGGGCACGGCGGCCGCGCAGCGCGGGATTGGCGGCCACGCTGGCGTCGCACACGACGGGGTTGTCGTGCACCAGCGCGTTCGACCACGGCAGCCGCACCGAGTTGAAGCCCAGGGCGCGGATCTCGGCCGCGATGGTGTCGAGTCGCTGGTGGTCGAGGCCGCCGACGACGAAGTCCTGCTCTTCGGCCCCGTACCAGTTGACGCTGGCGAGGTGGACCGCGGCGCCGGCCCGGTCGACGAGGTGCGGGCCACGCGTGCGCAGCGGCAGCGCGGGCAGCCGCCGCGGCGCGGCCGACGGGGGCGAGCCGCCGTTCGGTGGGGCGGTCGTCGCGGGGGTCGTGGCGCAGGGCAGCGTCGGCGCGGGTTGCGCCGCCCGGTGACGCGGCAGGCCGACCGGTGCCAGCAGCAGCGCGGCCACTGGCACCGCCGCTAGCCGCCAGCCCCCCACGGACGGATCGTAGGACGGGGGTCCGGCTCGCGGTCAGGGCATCGCGTTGAGCAGCGTCCGCTCCGCCGGCGTGAGTCGCGACGCGGCGTCGAGCCGTCCGGCCACGCCCTCGATGAGCTCGTCGTCGCCGATGAGGAGGTCGCAGCCCTCGCCCTGGACGCGCGTCTGGTTGCCTTCGACCGTGACCACGAGGTCCGGCTTGTACTCGTCGAGGACGAACCGTGAGAAGCGGGTCCGCCAGTCCCGCCGGGCCTGGCGCTCCTCGACGGTGACGGGCACGAACACGTCGTCGGCGTGCACCGCGAGCTCGCCGGCGACGTGGAACGCCTGCCACCGGCTCGGGTAGTCACCGACGCTGGTGTCGACGCGCCCGTCGCCCCGTTCGCGGAAGCCGCGCCGGGTCTCGGCATTCGCCGCCCGCCACCGCTCGAGCAGCTGCGCGGGCGTCCGGTCGGCGAGCTCGGCGATGCCGAGCTCGTTGGCGCTCGCGATGTCCATGCCGCCGCGTGCCGCCACCTCGCGCTCGAAGTCCGGCACCCGACTAGCCAGGCAGGCGTGGTGGTAGGCCTCGGCGGCGGTCAGGTGGGCGAGGACGTCCCGGATCGACCAGCCCGGGCAGCGCGACGGCCGGTGCCAGCGGGAGGCGGGGAGCTCGGCGAAGTAGCGGGCGAGCCGGGCCGCCTCCACGTCGAGCAGATCGGCTGGGTCGAGGCCCTCGAGCTCGGCGTCGTCGGGCACGGCGTCATCCTCTCGCCGCCCGGCGGCTCCGGCCAGCGGGGGCCGGCGTCGCTCGGCGCGCGAACGGCCCCGCGAGTGTCAGGCGCGGTGCGGGTGGGCGCGGTCCCGGTGCCGGCGCACCAGGACGTCGACCGCCACGACACCCGAGAGCACTAGGGCGCCGCCGAGCGCGGCCAGTCCACCGGCAAGCCAAGCGAGCTCGCGGTTGAGACTGGTCGCTACCCGGTCGAAGGGGTCAGCCATCGGTCGTCCCTTGCTCGTTGCCCGAGGCCGGCGCGACGCGCACCACTCGACTCGGTCGGGTGTCCGCGCGGGCGGTTCGTGCTGGTATCACGCTCAGCCCTCCTGCTGCGAGGGTACCGAGGCCGAAGCGGCCTTCCATGGATATCCGGCCGGCCCGGCACCGACGCGCCGGTCAGGCCGGGCGGCGCGCGGCGGGCGTCCGTCCTGCCGCCGGTCCACGGGCTCCGGGGTTTCGGCCTGGGAAGGTCGGCGGCGGGGGCGGCGTTGGTACCAAGGATGTTCCAGTTCCCGAATCCGGTGAACGAGCTGGTGGCGCGCACGGTGGCGTGCACCGTGCTCGTGCTGTGCGTGGCCGCCGCGGTCACCCAGAACGAGTGGCTGTTCGTCGCCCTCGGGGCCGGATTTGTGCTGCGAGTGACGACCGCCAGTCGCCTCGACCCGGTCGCCGTCGTCGCCAGCCGGGTCATCGCGCCGCGGCTCGGCCCGCCCCGGTGGACGCCGGGCCCGCCGAAGCGGTTCGCCCAGGGCATCGGCGCGACGCTCACGGTGCCGGCCGCCGTGCTCGCGGTGGCGGGCGTCACCGCCCCGGCGGTGGTGCTGGTGGCGATGGTGGGCGTCGCCGCGTTCCTCGAGGGTGTCGTCGGGTTCTGCGTCGGCTGCTGGCTCTTCGCGCGCCTCATGCAGGCCGGCGTCATCCCGGAGCGCGTGTGCGAGGAGTGCGCCGACATCTGGGGTCGCACCGCGGCTTGACCGGGCCGGCCGGACCCGATCGGCGCCCTGGTACCTTCCGGGGACGAAGCCCGCCAGCGCCGTGAAGTTCGACGCCATCACCATGGCCCAGCCGGTGCGGCGCGTCCCCGCGTTGGTGCACGACGTGGAAGCCGCGGGGTTCGACGGCCTCTGGTTCACCGAGAGCGGCCGGACCGCGTACACGGGCTGCACCGCCGCCGCGCTGGCAGCGGAGCGGATCGACATCGGCACCGCGGTCGCGCTCGCCTTCCCGCGCAGCCCGATGGTGACGGCCCAGATCGCCTGGGAGCTGGCCGACGCCACCGATGGTCGGTTCATCCTCGGGCTCGGCACCCAGGTCAAGGCGCACATCGAGCGTCGGTACGGGATGCCCTTCGAGCATCCGGGGTCGCGCCTGCGGGAGTACATGCTGGCGCTGCGGGCGATCTTCCGGTCGTTCCAGACCGGCGAGCCGCTCGACTTCCACGGCGAGCGCTGGCACCTCGACCTCCTCCCCGCGATGTGGAGCCCGGGCCCCATCGAGCACCCGGACGTCCCCGTCTACGTCGCCGCGGTCCGGCCGTGGATGGCGAGGATGGCCGGCGAGGTCTGCGACGGCGTGCACGTCCACCCGTTCCACTCCCCCGAGTACCTCCGTCAGGTCGTGCTGCCAGCCGTGCGGGAGGGCGCCGCCGCGGCGGGCCGGGACCCGGGGGACGTCGCGATCGTGTGCCCGGTCATGGCCAACGTCGGCACGACCGAGGAGGAGATCGCGAGGTCACGCGACGCGCACCGGCTCCGGGTCGCCTTCTACGGCTCGACGCGCACCTACCACGGTGTGTTCGATCTGCACGGGTGGGAGGGCACCGCCGACCGGCTGCACGAGCTGCAGCGGGTCGGGGACCTGGCCGGCATGGCGGCCACCATCACCGACGACATGCTGGACGCCTACACGGTCACCGCGACGTGGGACGACCTCGCCGACGTCCTCGTGGCGCGCTACCAGGGCGTCGCCGACCGGCTCGTGATGTACGGCTCGACCGAGGGCTGGCAGCCCGGCCGGGACACGATGGACCGGTGGGCGACCGTCGCGGCCGGCGTCACGCGCGGGTCCGCCGCCGCCTGACGTCAGCGAGCCCACCGACCTGCTGTCCATCGTTCGGCGGCGTCGGTGACGCGCGTCACCATTGACCGGCGTCACCAACGAAGGTATGGATGCCTGCAGGCCGCGGCGCGCGGACCCGACGAGGAGCATCCGATGACCCTTTCCCGAGCCGAGATCGAGCCCGGCACCATCCGCGAGCTCGAGGACTTCCGGGCCATGCTCGGACGCCTCGACAACCAGGCGTGGACAACGCCCACCCGGTGCGCGGGGTGGACGGTGGCCGACGTGTCCGGCCACGTCGTCGGCTCGCTGGCCGACATCGTCGCCGGCCGCTTCGATGGCCTCGGCAGCCCCGAGGTGACGGCGCGCGAGGTGACCGAGCGTCGGGGCCGGGCGCCGAGCGAGCTCGCGGACGAGCTCGGTGCCGCCACCCAGCAGTTCGGCAGCCTGCTCCCGAGCCTCGACGACGCCGCGTGGTCGGCCGACGGTCCGGCCGCGGGCATGACACTCGGCCAGGGTGTCGAGGCGATCTGGTACGACACGTGGGCGCACGGTGACGACATCGGCGCCGCGCTCGGCTGGCCGGCGGCGACCGGGCCCGGCCTCCGGGCGGGGCTGCACCACGTGGCGGAGGTGCTCGAGCGCGAGGGCTGGGGACCGGCGACGCTCGCGCTCGACGGGGTCGAGGTGATCCCGATCGGCCCCGGCGGGAAAGAGATCACCGGCGATCCGTACGCGTTCGTGCTCGCCGCGACCGGGCGCGGGGACCCGGCCGCGTTCGGGCTCGACAGCTCGGTCAACATCTACCGGTAGAGACTCGGCGCCCACCTGGCGGCCGTCGGGCTGCGGCGACAGGTTGAGGAAGCTCACGGTCTCAAGCGATGGGTTCTGGCGCGCCATGTCGCTGAGAGGACGCTGAGCGCGCGGGGCTTGCGCGCGGCTCGTCTATCCGGATTCTTGACGAGCCGCAGCGCGCCGCTTACCGGGGTCGCGCATCGTGCGGGTCGCCTTCGTTCGAAGGCAGCCCCTAGGACCCTGGAGGTAGAACGCATGAACATCGGCCGCAGAGCCCTCATCGCGACCGCGGTGGCGGGCTCCATGCTCGGCGGTGGCGCCATCGGCGCGGCCGTCTTCGGAGCCGGATCGGGTGGCGCTCAGACCACCTCGACCACCGCCCCGGCGGCGTCCAACGGCAGCTCAAGCAGCAGCTCGAGCGGCTCGTCGAACGGCGGGTCGAACGCCAACCCGCCGGCGCCGGGCGGCACGTTCAAGCCCAACGAGGACCCGACCCACGAGAAGGGCGAGAGCGCCCAGCGCGAGGCACAAGAGGACGCCGGCCAGCGGCCGACCGTCCCGTAGCGACCCGGCGGTGGGGGCGGGCCGGTCCTCGCCGGTCTGCCCCCGCTCGTCGCGGTCCGGCGGTCCGACGCTGAGCCGCGGCGGCGGCGTCACGGGCCGTAGAAGCGGCGCAGCTCCATCCGGACGCCCGCGACGTCCGCCGCGACCGCGACTCGCCAGCGGGCGCTGAGGGCGACGCCCTCGCTGGCGACGGTACGACCCCACTCGGCGCCGCCTGTGACGTCGACGTCGAGCCCGAGCGTCGACCACTCGACGAGCGCGGGCTCGGCGATCGCGATCGGCACCAGCACGTCGTGGGTCGGGAGCGTGCCGTCGTGCAACGTGGCGAAGCCCGCGTAGCGCTCGAGGGGCGTGGCGAGGAAGCGCGCCGCCGGCGTGCGCCGGGCCGCCAGCGCGGCCAGCTCGGCCGGCCCGAGGGTCGCGCGCAGCGTCACGTCGAGGCTGATCAGCCCGGGCGGTGACAGCCAGCCCGCGTGCACGAGCTCGCTCGCCGCGATCGGATCGAAGGCGACGTTGTACTCGGCGGCGGGCGTCGCGTTGCCCCGCACCGAGAACGCACCGCCCATCGCGACGAGCCCGCGCAGCCGGCCAGCGAGCTCCGGTTCGCCGCGCAGCGCGCGGGCCAGGTTCCCGAACGGACCGAGCGCGGCCACGACGAGCTCGCCGGCGCGCGCACCCGCCAGCCGGGCCAGCAGCTCGGGCGCGGGCTCCGCCACCGGCGCGACGGCGGGCGCGTCTTCGTGGAATCCGCCGAGGCCGTCGCCGTCGGCGACCGCGGGCGGGATCCGCACGGCCGGCGCGGGCCCGAGCCGCCCTTCGGGGCCGACCGCCAGCGGGACGTCCGGGCGCCCCGCCGCGGCCAGCACCCTCCCGAAGTTGGTCGCCGACTGCCGCGCCGTCACGACGCCCGGCGCGGCCGTGACCGCGACGACGTCCAGCCCGGGGTGCTGGAGCGCGAAGAAGAGCGCGTCGCAGGAGACCTCGCCGCCGTCGCTGTCGACGACGACCGGGATCGGCGCCGACGTCACGGCGGCGGACCGCGGCCGGTGACGGCGCGCCGCGCGCTAGGGGGTCCGGCCGAGCAGCGCGAGGAGGCCGGCCTGGCGGTCGGCGCCGGCGGGGACGTCGTGGTGGTCGCCGAACATGCCGCTGCCGACGAGCAGGTCGCGCTGGGGCTCGACGACCGCCCAGCAGCCCTCGACGAGGTCGGGTGGCAGCGCGGTGTCCTGGCCGGTGGCCCGGGCCAGGTCCCAGCCGTGGATCAGCACGTCGAGGAACCGGTGACCGGCGTACACCTCGCCCGGGACCGGCCCGTAGGAGACGGCGCACGCCGCCTCCATCGCGCCGGGGGCGCGAAAGGCGACGTCGGCGGCCGTGGCCGACTCGTCGTAGGCGGCCAGCGGGTCCGCGCCGAGGACGTCACCGTCCAGGCGGTCACCCACCTCGGCGATGGTCTTGCCCCGCGCCAGCTCGGCAGCCCAGAGGTTGCCGCTGACGACGTGGTTCGCGAGGTCGCGGACGGTCCAGCCGGCGCAGGGCGTCGACGCGTCCCACTGGTCGTCCCGGATGCCGGCCATATAGCGGCGTGTCTGCGCCAGCGCCTGCTCGTGCAGCTTGGGCAGGTCGAGTGCCATGGGCGGTCCCCCTCGCTCGCGGGCCGGTATCGGCACCCTAGGCGTGCCGGCCCCGGGCCGCCCCGGGGCCGGCGGCGGCCATTTGACGGTCGCGCGGGCGGTGTGTTGCCGTACCGTCGCCGCGCGCGTCGGGGGACGAGCGCCGCGTCGGGGGCCACCATGAGCACCAGTCGAGCAGTTCGGCGCACCGCCGTCGCCACGATCGCGGCGCTGGTCGGCGCGACGGCGGCGTGGCTGGCGCCCGCCGCTGCCACCCGCGCGTCCGCTGGTCCCACCCGGGTCCGGACCTACGCGGTCGGGACGCGATCGGAGACGTTCGTCGACCCGAGCCGGCCCACGATGCCGAACGGAGCGTTCGCCGGGAGCCCCACCCGCACCCTTCCCACCCTCATCCTCTACCCCGCCCGTGGCGCGCCCGGCCCGTCCGACCTTCCCGGCGCGCCGCCGGCCGCGGGCCGGTTCCCGCTCATCCTCTTCTCCCACGGCATCGACTCCGACGGGCCCACCTACGAGCCGCTGATTCGACAGTTCGCGGCCGCCGGCTACGTCGTGGCGGCGCCGACCTACCCGCTGTCGAACCACCACTCGCCGGGCGGCGCCACCGTCACCGACTATCCCCACCAGCCGGGCGACGTGAGCTTCGTCATCACCTCGGTGCTGGCGCTGAGCCGCGACCCGCGTCGCCACTTCCGGAACGTCATCGACCCGTCGGAGATCGCTGTCGTCGGGCACTCGCTGGGCGCCGCCACGACCCTCGGCGCGTCGGAGAACAGCTGCTGCGCCGACCGGCGGGTCCGGGCGGCGGTGTCCATCGACGGGCTCGAACTGACGTTCAACGGCGCCTTCTTCTCGGGTCGGTCCGTCCCGCTCCTCCTCTTCCATGGCGACGTCGACGGCACGGTGCCCTACTCGGCCAGCCAGCGCCTCTTCGCTGACTCGCCGAGCCCGAAGTACTTCGTGACGCTGCACGGCGCCGGGCACACCGCGTTCCGCCAGGCCGGGAACGCCAGCCAGCCCCCCTCGCCGTGGGAGCCGGTCATCGTACGGTCCGTCCTCGACTTCCTCGACCGCTACGTGCGGGGCCAGCGGGGCGCGCTCGCCGCGCTCCAGGCCGATGCCACCGTGCCCGGGGTCGCGAGCATCCAGGTCGGCTGACCACCGGCGAGGCGCACCTGCCCGAACGCGGGGGCGGTGGCACGATGGGCTCGTGCCCGCATCGATCGGCCTGGTGCTCGACTGCGCCGACCCCGAGCGGCTGGCGCCGTTCTGGAGCGCCGCACTCGGCTACGCGAACCTCGGCCGCGCCGGGAGCTACGTGCTGCTGGCGCCCGAAGATGGCGGCGGCCCGAACCTGTTGCTCCAGCGGGTCCCGGAGCCGCGCGTCGCCAAGAACCGCATGCACCTCGACCTGCACACGCCCGACATCGAGGCCGAAGCGAGCCGCCTGGTCGAGCTCGGCGCGCGCCGACTGCAGCCGGCGGTGCTCGAGGAGCACGACACCCACTGGGTCCTCATGGCCGACCCCGAGGGCAACGAGTTCTGCGTCTGCGACGGCGGCTGCTGCTGAGCGCCGGCCTCGCCCGCCACGCGCCCTTCCCAGCGAGCAACCGGCCGCGTGCGTCAGCCGGCCCGCAGCACCGGCGCGACCTCCTCGACGAAGCACGCCTCCGCCTCGGCCGTCGCCGGGTCGGTCGGCGCGGTCGGCCCGACGATGACGAGCCGCTCGAGGCCGAGCGCGGCCAGCCCGGCCAGCCGCTCCGCACAGGCGTCGGGCGCCCCGACGACGCCGAACCGCTCCACGAACCCAGGCGGGAGGGACGGCCCCTCGCCCTCGCGGTGTCGGAAGTGGCGGGTCATGTCGTAGGCGGGGGCGATTGCCTCCAGCACCGCCCGGTCGGCGTCGGCGGCCGGCCCGACCGCAGGACCGTGCATGGCCGAGAAGCGCGCGAAGGAGAGGACGGATGGGCGCGCCAGCCGGGCCGCCACCGCCGCCTGGGGGTGCGCGACGACGATGACGTAGGCCCCGAGCGAGAGGGCGTCGGGGTCCAGCCCTGCCGCGGCATGGGCGCGTCGCGCGACGTCGAGCGCCCACTCGACCCGGGCCGGGTCCGCGCCGACGCTGACCGTCACGCGCTCGGCGAGGCGGCCGCCGACCTCGAGCACGCGGGGCCCGGTACCGACGACGTCGACGGGGACCTTCGGCAGCGCCGAGCGGGCCAGCCACTCGATCCGGCGGCTCGGCAGCTGCCCGAGCGGCAGCGACCCGGCGTCGATGCTGGCCAGCGTCTCGTCGTCGCCTGCGACCGGCTCCTCACCGGCGAGGTAGGCCTGGAGCCGCTCGACGTAGCGCTCGAACGCGGGCACGGGCGCCGGCGCCAGGCCGAGGTAGGCCAGCGCGGAGTCGCCCCGGCCGATCCCGAGCACCGCCCGACCCTGGGTGAGCTCCTGGATGGTGGCGATCGCGGCCGCCGTCACCGCCGGGTGGCGCGTGTACGGGTTCGTCACCCCGGTGCCGATCGCGATGCGGCTCGTCGCCGCGGCGGCGAGCGCCAGCGTCACGTAGACATCGCCGGCGAGGTTCTGCGAGTCGGCGAACACGATGCCGTCCCAGCCCCGCTGCTCGGCACGCTCGGCCTGGGCCGCCGCGAACCGTGCGATCGGGAGCCCTGGAACCCACAGCTGCACCGAGCCTGACACTCAGGTCAGTCTGGCGGACTCGGCTCCGTCGGGTCAGGGGAGCCCAGGGCGGCCGGCGACCGCTCGGCTACCGTTCGGCCTTGTGCCCACCGACGCGCAGATCCGAGCCACCGTCGAGCAGTACCTGCAGACGTTCAGCGCCGGCGACCGCGAGGGCTGGCTCGACCTCTTCACGCCCGACGCGACGGTTGAGGACCCGGTGGGCACCGATGTGCGCAAGGGGCGGGACGCAATCGGCGCCTTCTGGGACGACAGCCGCGCCGCCGCCGACCAGATCACCCTGAAGCTCGTGCAGGGCCCGGGCGGCACCGACCGGGAGGCGGCGTTCGCGATGGAGGCCCACGCCACGATCGGCGGCCAGACGATGATCGTGCCGACCATCGACGTCATGACCTTCACCGACGACGCCCGGATCTCGAGCCAGCGGGCCTTCTGGGCCGCGGCGGACATCCGCCCCGCCTAGGGCGCCGGGCGGTCCGGCCGCTGCGCCTTCAGTCCGGCCCCGAACGGGCCGAAACACCGGGTCAGCACGGGGGCGCGGTGCGCGCGACGGCCAGGGAAGGTCCGGATGAGCCAGAAGTGGAGCCTCGGACGTAAGGGCGGCAACGGATCGAGCCGCCCCGGGCACTGGGGCGTCCCGCTGGACGCCGACCCGGGGCCGTCGACCGGCTGGGACGTCCCGGCTACATCCGAACCGCCCCCCGCGCTCGAGCAGCCGTCCTTGGAGGAGCCGTCGTTCGAGGAGCCGGCGCCGACACCGGCGCCGAGCCCGACGCCGATCGTCGTCGAAGCTCCCCCGGCGCCCCCAGAGCCGGAGCCGGCACCGCCGCCGACACCGGCCGCGGTCCAGATGGGCGAGCGCGTCGCCCGGTCGATCGAAGTGTGGCAGGACTTCGTGACCGAGCTCGTCGACGAGGTGGACCAGAAGGCCGCCGAGCACCTCGCCGCGATCGAGGCCGCGGCCGCGCAGCGGCACCGCGAGCTCGCCGACGCCGTCGCCGCGGTCGGGGACGACCTCCAGCGCCACGCGGCCGACGTCGCGGCCGCGATCGAGCGGCAGGCGGCCGAGGTCCTCGAACGCACGGAGGAGCGCTTCCGCGCCATCGCCTCCGAGTGCGCGAGCACCGTCGCGGTCGCGGAGCAGGCCGCCGAGGCGTGGCGGGTCACGATCGACAACGCCGGCACCGCCAAGCAGTCGGAGCTGGACGCCACGATGGCCAAGCACCTGCTCGGGGTCGAGGACATCGTCCTGCGCACGCGGCAGGGACTCGAGGAGGCGGCGAACACCCAGATCGCCCGTTTCGAGTCCCACGTCGTGACGCTGCGCGCCGACCTCCACCGGGAGGCCGAGGACCAGACGCTGGCGTTCGAAGACCTCGCCGCGCTGCGCCTCGTCCAGCTCGAGGAGCGACTCGGCCACACCGTCGACTCGGTGCTCCCCGGATCGGGAACCGACGCTGCGGGACCTGCGGCACACGGCGGCCCGTCGGACGACGCTGAACCCTCGGCCGGCGTCAACGGGCTGCGCTCCGCCACCTCCCGCTGAGCCGGCCGCGTCAGCGCGGCGTCGCCGGCGGTCCTGCTCGGCGGCGGCTCAGGGCATGGTCAGGACACCAGCCACGTTCCCGTCCGCTTGCAGCCGCGGCCCCGCGCTCCCGTCGTCCTCGAGCTCGGAATCGAGGAAGTCGACGATCACCCGGCCGACCAGCGTCCGTACCGGGTCGGTCGTGAACGGCCCCAGGTGCGTGCCGCCGTTCACGGTCACGAGGAACGCGGGTCCCGTCGACCCCGCGTACAGCAGCTGCCCGCTCGGCAGCGGGTTCACGGTGTCGGCGTCGCCGTGCACAACGAGCAGGGCTGGCGAGTGATGACCGAACCACGAGCCCCGGAACTGCGACTCGGCGCCCGACAAGACCACGGCTGCGCCGACCCGGGCGTCGACGCAGCAGGAGTTGAACGCCACCGCGGCGGCGGTCACGGCCCCGTCGGAGTGCCCCATCACCGCGGCCTTGCCGGGCGCGACTTGACCCTGAAGCGGACCGGGTTGCGCGGCCGCCGAGCTGATGGCGGTGATGAGGAAGGACACGTCGGCGGGCTCGTTGAGGACGTCGCTTCGGACCGCCGGCCCCGGGAACGCCGCGCTGGTGAGTGGGAAGTCGGGCGCCGCGACGACATAGCCGCCGGCAGCCACCGTCCGGAGCAGGCCGGCGTAGGTCGCGGTCGACTGGTTGAACCCGTGCGCGAAGAGAACGAGCGGGAACGGGCCGACCGCGGGCGTCGTCGGGACGTAGATGGTCGTCACGAGGGTGCGCCCCGAGTGCGCGGGCTGTCCGCCGCGGGCGGCGGTGCTGCGGCTCGGGTCGATAAACGGCAGCTGGACCAGCGTTACCGGGTACGGAGGCGGTGGACCCGGCCGCGTCGAGCTGGTGGTGGGATGGACCGACGGCCTCCTCGTGAAGCGGATCCGGCTCGCGGACGGGGTGGTGCCCGAACCACCGGCCGTCGCCACCGCGATGCCGGCGCCCCCGCCGAGCAGCGCCACCGCGACGACCACTACCCCCACCCAGCGACGCCTGCTCCGTCGCTCGCGGCGGCGTTGCCGACGGTGCTCGCCGGGTCGCTCACGGTCAGCCACCCCCGGCTCCCGCCCACGGGCTGCCGGATCGAGCGCTCGCCCAGCTGCCCATCGTCGGCCTTCGCTCCCTCGACCGGATCCCAGCCGGTCCACGGTCGGCGCCGGCCGGCGACCCTAAGACGCGGCTCGACGCGCCGCAACGCGGTCACACATCCTGTGAGCCCGCGGGCGCCGAACCCACCCGCGGGCACCAGCGCGGTTCGGCGATGGCTCATCCACCGATCGCTCCCTTAGGCTTGCCGCCCATGCCAGGCGGGACGAGTCCACCGAGAAATCTCCCGCAGTCGCCTGGCTGGATCCGACCCTCGGAGTGGACCCCACCCGAGACCCGCGGCGGGTCCGCCACCACGGAGGCGCCCAACGGTCCTCGGCCCGGCGTGGGTCCGCCGGCGCCGCGGCGCCTCGGATCTCCCGGCCCCCGGGCGCGACCCCCTGGCGGCTCGACGGCGACCCGCGGCGGACCACCATCGCGCCACGCGGAGAACAGCGCCGCTCGAGCACAGCGGCGCGCCGCACAGCGCCGACGCCACCGGATCGTGCTCGCCGCGGCCGGCGGCGGCCTCGTGCTCGCGCTCGTCGCGGGCGTCGCCGGCTACGCCGCGCTGAGCCAAGGCGGGTCCACCAAGCACCGGGCCGCGGTGACGGTGCACACCAGCCATGCCGCGGCGGCGCCGGTCACGGTCCCGATCGCGCCGAGCACACCCACGACGATAGGTACGCCGTCGTCGTCACGGACGCTCCACCTGGCGACCACGATCACAGGGCCCATCTCACCGAAGTCGGTCGTCGCGTCCGGCGTCGGTCCGGTGGTCGCGCAGAACATGATGTATCAGCACACCGTCAGCGTCTACAACCGCGACGGCAGCTTCGTGAAGACGATCCCCGACAGCGTCGACCTCACCGCGCTCGGCGCCGGCGGTCACCCGGGCGTCTCGAAGGGAGCGCCGGTCGAGGCCGCGTTCTCCCCCGACCACAAATACGTCTACGTCTCCAACTACTCGATGTACGGAGCAGGTTTCGGCCGGGAGGGGACCGACACCTGCTCGCCCGCGTCGGGGTTCTCGCCCAGCTTCGCCTACCGGATCGACGTCGCCTCGCTGGCCGTCGACAAGGTCGTCCAGGTCGGTCAGGTCCCGAAGTACGTGGCCGTCACGCCGGACAACAAGTACCTGCTCGTCACGAACTGGTGCTCCTACGACCTGAGCGTCATCGACACCAAGACGCTCACCGAGGTGAAGCGGATCCCGCTCGGGCCGTACCCGCGTGGCATCGCCGTCACCCCGAACTCAGGCGTGGCGTACATCGCGGTGATGGGAACCCGCAACATCGCCAAGCTCGACCTGACGACCCTGAACCTCTACTGGATCCAGGGGATCGGCAACGGGCCTCGCCACGTCGTGATGGACCCGGCCGGCCGCTACCTCTATGTCACCCTGAACGCCGACGGCCAGGTGGCCAAGATCGACCTCACGACCGAGCAGGTCGTGGCCAAGGTGTCGACCGGCAGCGAGCCGCGCAGCATGGCGATCTCGTCGGACGGGCTCTCCCTGTACGTCGTGAACTACAACTCGAACACCATCTCGAAACTCGCCACCGCCGACCTGCGGGTGCTGCAGACCGTCCACACGCCGTCGCACCCGATCGGCATCACCTACGACCCGTCGACCGCGAAGGTGTGGGTCGCGGCCTACTCGGGCGCCATCCTCGTCTTCGACGACACGTAACGCGGGGGCTCCCTCCGGGTCGGTCACCTCGACATCCGCCTCGCGACGCGGTCGGGCGCCGGCTCGAGCCGGGTCCTTGATCGCAGCCGCGACCGCGGTCAGGCTCACGAGGCTCAACCGAAGGAGCGTCGATGTCCCAGCTGCCGCCACCGCCTCCGCCGCCGCCGCCCGGCGCGCCACCACCTCCGCCGCCCCAGCCACCCTCGGTGCCCGGTGGCGGCGGGTCCTTCGCCGTCGGCGACGCCATCTCGTACGGGTGGCGGGCGTACTGGAAGAACGTCGGACCGCTGCTCCTGCTCGTGGTCATCATCGCCGCCGTCAACTTCGTCATCTCGCTCATCGGGACCGGCGTGGCCGGGCTCGCGGGCCGGCTCGTGCTGCAGATCATCAGCTTTCTCGTCGGCGCGATCCTGGCCATGGGCCTGATCCGAGCGTCGCTCGCCGTCGTCGAGGGTCGCGCGCCGGACGTGCGCATGATGCTCGAGACCGACGGGCTCGGGCCGTACATCGTCGCCTCCATCCTCGTGGGGATCGGCATCGTGATCGGGTTCTTCCTCCTGATCGTGCCGGCGATCATCCTCGCGATCATGTGGGCCTTCTTCGGGTACGTCATCGTCGAGAACCCGACGATCGGGGCCGTCGACGCCCTCCGACGGTCGGCCGAGATCACCCGCGGCCATCGGTGGCAGCTGCTCGGCCTCGGCCTGCTGATCATCGGGATCAACATCCTCGGGCTGCTGGCCTGCTGTGTCGGCGTGCTGTTCACCTACGGCATCACGGCCATCACCATCGCCTACACGTACAAGAGCCTGGGCGGCCAGCCGGTCGCCGCGGTGTAGCGGCTCGGCCGCGTCGAGGTGGAAGCCGCTGACGCGCTGCGCAGCACGGGCGCGGTCCGAGAGTTCACCGACGAGGCGGTACCGGACGACGACGTCTTCCGAATCCTCGACACCGCGCGGTTCGCGCCGAGCGGCGGGAACCGCCAGGGCTGGCGCGTCATCCACGTCAAGGACCGGGACCGGCGGCGCGCGCTTCGCGACCTCTACCTGCCGGGCTGGTACGAGTACCTGGCCCAGGCGTCGGCGGGCCTGGTGCCGTGGGCGCCGATCACGGACCGGGAGGCGGAGCGCCAAGCCCGGCGGCGCGCGGACGAGGTCGCCGCCCAGGCCGCGGCCGGGCCCGGCGGGTTCGCCGAGCACCTCGACGAGGTGCCGGTGCTCCTCGTCGTGCTCGCCGACCTTCGGGCGCTGGCGGCCGTCGATCGGGACCTCGATCGCTACACGATGGCCGGCGGCGCGTCCGTCTACCCGTTCGTGTGGAGCCTGCTGCTGGCGGCTCGCGACGCGGACCTCGGCGGCGTGATCACGACGATGGTGATCCCCCAGGAGGCCGCCGTCCGGCGCCTGCTCGGGGTGCCCGACCAGTTCGCGGTGGCAGCGGTGGTGGCCCTCGGCCACCCGGTCCGTCAGCCCACCCGCCTCAGTCGCGGCGCGGTCGCGGACTTCACGACCGTGGACGGCTTCGACGGCGTGCCGCTCACCGCGCCGACGGAGCGACCGCACCGGTAGCGTGCCGGGCGTGATCACCGGCACGCACGCCATCATCTACGCCGAGGATGCCGAGCGCGCCCGGGCGTTCTTCCGCGACGTCCTCGACCTGCCGAACGTCGACGCGCACGGCGGCTGGCTGATCTTCAAGCTTCCGCCGGCCGAGCTCGGGATCCACCCCACCAACCAGCCTGACCTCGCGAACGGACGCCACGAGCTCTTCCTCATGTGCGACGACATCCACGCCACCGTCGCGGAGCTCCGCGACCAGGGCGTCGAGTTCACGGGCGCGGTCGAGGACCAAGGCTTCGGCCTGATCACGACGTTCCGGGTCCCGGGTGCTGGCGACATCAGCCTCTACCAGCCCAAGCACGCGACGGCCTACGACCTCTGATCATCGAGGCTCAACCGCGCGGCGGCGAGCGCGGTTTCGAACTCCCGCCGCTTTGGTAGACCGAGACCAGAGCAGCCCGCGGACCGCAGCCGAAGGGGAAGCGGCCCATGACGTACGAGTACCCCCCGGTGAGCCCGCCGCCGAGGAGAAGCCCCGTCGGCGGACCGCCGGCGGCCCGGCCGGGCGGCTCCGACGACATCGAGTGGGGGCGACTGGCCGGTGGTGGCATCGCGGCGTCGATCGTCGCCGCGCTGGTTCCCGTCGTCGGCCTGTTGATCGCGCGGGGCGTCTTCAGCGTCGAGGTTTTCGTGCGCCATCACGACGGGAGCCTCGTCACCGTCACCTCTGGGACCTACGCGCTGGCCGGCTTCGTCGCCGGTCTGCTCGCCGCCGCGCTCATGATCCTGCTCGTCATCCTTCGGGTGCCCGCGGCCAAGCTCTTCTTCGGCGCGATCGTCATCCTCGTCACGGTGATCGCGGTCGTCAGCCCGTTCTCCACCGGAGTCGGCACGGACTCGGCAGTGGCGACGGCCTCGATCAACGCCGCGATCGGCACCGCGATCCTGATCCTGATGAGCAGCGTCACCGGCGAGGTCGTTCGCCGCTAGCCCGTGGCTCGACGGCTCCGGGCCGTGGCCCGGTGGTCTTATTGGAGACCGGGCGCCCGCAGCGCCGTGAACGTGAGCGAGCGGGTCGCCTCGAAGCCGAGTGCTTCGTACAGGCGGATGGCGTCGAGGTTGTCCGCCGCGACGTGCAGGAAGGGACGCTCGCCGCGGGCGCGAATCCGACGAGCGAGCGTCAGCACCAGGTCTCGGGCGAGCCCCCGGCGCCGGTGGGCGGGGTCGGTGCACACGGCGCTGATCTCGGTGTGGCCGTCGAGGTGCATCCGCTCCCCCGCCATCGCGACCAGCGCGCCGGCCTCCCGGACGCCGAGGTACGTGCCGAGCTCGATCGTCCGGTTTGCGAACGGCCCGGGCTGGGTTCGTGCGACGAGGTCGAGCATGGCGGGCACGTCCGTCGGCGCGAGCTGCTCGAAGGCACCGCCCTCACGGTCGCTGTCGCCGGCGGCCGGCGCGAGCATCTGGATCCCTCGGCCCTCGAACAGCTCCTCCCAGCCGGACGGCGCGTCGACAGCAGCCCGAAAGAGCACCGCCACGCCACCTGATCCGACCAGCTCGGCCAACGCGTCCCACGCGGGCGGCTCGACGTCATCGGGAAGCGCGGCGAAGGGCGCGACGTCTGGTCGATACCGGGAAGCCAGGCCCGTCCGCTCGGCTACCTTGTCCTGAGGTCCGTCGAGTGCGTGCCAGACCGGGTTGGCGAGCGGGTCCACGAAGAGACTCTGGCATGCGTCGGGGAGACGACGACATGGGAATTGCACAGCGCAACGACCTCGACGGGCACCTCGAGCGCATCGACGCCGACGGCTACACGATCATCGACGGCGCGATCGAGCCCGAGCTCGTGACCGAGCTCCGCGACACGATCCGACGCGTCGAGCGGGAGCGCGACGTCCGACCGCTCGGCACCCAGGCCGAGGGCCATTCCACGCTCCGCATGTACAACCTGCTCGCGAAGGATCAGGCCTTCCAGGCCATGCCGATCCATCCCTCGGTGCTCCCGCTCGTGGAGCGGCTCCTCGATCGCGGGTGCCTGCTGTCCGGGATGACCTCGATCGACATCGGCCCCGGCGAGGATCCCCAGCCACTCCACGGCGACGACATCGTGATGTCGAGCCACCTCGGGCTCCCGCACCCGCCGATGATGGTGACGAGCATGTGGGCGCTCACCGACTTCACCGCCGCCAACGGCGGGACCCTGTTCGTGCCCGGCTCGCACCGCTGGCCGACGACGCCGGATCAGCACGAGTCGCTGGCCGGCTTCGACGTCCAGCCGCTCGAGATGGCCGCCGGCGCCGTGATGGTGTTCCACGGCAGCCTCTGGCACGGCGGCGGTGCCAACACCACCGCCGACGAATGGCGGCTCGGCGTCAACGTCCAGTACTGCCCGGGGTTCGTACGCCAACAGCAGAACCCGTACCTGGGGATCCCCCCGTCGGTGGCGTCGACGTTCCCGGATCGCCTGCTCGAGCTGCTGGGGTACCGGCTCTACAAGGGAATCATGGGTCACATCGACGGCCGAAGTCCGGGCGAGGTGGTGTTCGGTGAGCGGCTGGCCGAGACCGCGTACCGAGACGCCGAGCGCGAGCGGGGAGTCTCGATCTCATCGTCGGCCTAACGGCCGGCACCGCCTCGGGCCGTCCCGGCAAGCCGTCGCGCCGCGCCACACCGACCGTCGGAGCTCCGTCGTCGAGCGGCCATCGAGCCGCTCAACCCGGCAGAAGGGTGAGCAGATGCTGGTGTACGAGGTCGTCGGCTGGATCGGTGCCGTGACCGTTCTGGCCGCCTATTGGCTTGTCACCAGATCCGGAACCTCCGTGCTCTACCACGCGCTGAACATCATCGGCGCCGGCGGGCTCCTCGTGAACGCCCTCTACCACGGGGCCTTTCCGTCGACGACGGTCAACGTGGTCTGGATCGGGATCGCGCTCTGGGGCATCGGCGTGATGACCCGCAAACGGGCGGTCGCGCGCGAAGTGCACGGCGCATAGGCGCGCGCCGCGCGTAGCCTGGCCGCGTGGCGGGACGGCAACGGGCTCCATCGAACCGGCTCTCGGCCGCGCGTGCGTTGGCGGGACTCGTCGCCAGCCTGGCCGCCGTCGCGCTGCTTGCTGCACCGGCCGCGGCGTCACCCTCGAGCGCGCAGGATCGCGCGCTGGCGCAGTCGGCGGTCTTGCAGCCGAGCGACTTTCCGGCGGGGTGGACGACCGGCCCCGGTACCGACAGCGCGAAGGCCGACCGGATCCGGGGCGGCATCGCCGATTGCCGGCGCTATCAGCGGCTCGTGACCACGCTCCGGAGGCAGCCCGAGGCGTCGGCCAACTTTTTGCAACGCAGCGCCTCGGTCTCGTCGACGGTGTTCGTGCTGAGCAGTGCACGAGCGGCCCAGGCCGCGTTCACGCAGCTGACCTCGCCCGGCGTCGTGCGCTGCCTGCAGCGCTTCCTGGGGGTGGTGGTCACCCAGAGCATCTTCATCCGCGGTGCGCCCGCTCGCCTCCAGGGCGTCAGTGGCGTCCCGGCGACGGTGCCCCAGGCCGGCGATCAGACCACGGCGTTCCAGTTCGTGGTGACGCTCGCCGCGGCCGGGCTCACCGCGCCGGTCTATGAACAGGTCGAGGTGGCGCGTGTCGGCCGCGGCATCGCCGAGTTCAGCTTCGAGAGCCCGAGCATGCCCGTGCCCCCGGACCTTCGTGACGCGCTGGTGAACGCGGCGGTCGGCCGGCTCGCGAGCGCGCGCTAGCGCGTTCCCGCCGCCGACCCAAGCGCTTGGTCACACGCCGCCGCTCGGCCCGGTTGCCGGAGCCGATCCAGCCATGGCATACACTGGATTCGCCGAGGTCGAGTCACAGGGACCGGCCGGGCGAACGAAGGAATGTGCAAGTTGCCTACCGGTACCGTGAAGTTTTTCAATGAGCAGAAGGGCTACGGGTTCATCTCCCGCGAGCAGGGCGAGGATGTGTTCGTGCACTTCTCCAACATCCAGGGTGAGGGCTTCAAGACCCTCCACGAGGGCCAGCGCGTCGAGTTCGACATCGGGCGCGGCCGAAAGGGCGACGAGGCCCAGAACGTCCGACCGATCTAGGTCCGGAGCGTTCGGCTGGACCGATGGTCCGGCCGTCTCCTCGTTTCTCTGCACCGCAGTTCGTCGGGTTGACCCCGACCGCCTGTGGGATCTCCAACTCCAAGCTGACGAGCCGGTTGATTGGCTGACCGGTTCGCCGCGCCGCGAACACTCGAGAGGCCGTTCGCCCGCGGGCGCGCGGACAAGGTCGTTCGCGCGCGGCGGCGCCGGCTCGTGACCGCTTCGGTTGGGCACCGCGACCGGGGACCTGCCGGATGCTCGCAGTAGGCCCCAGCTGGGCCGAGCAAGTCACCGCCATCGCGACCGCGGCGGGCGCCCTCGGCCTGCTCGGCGCGATCGGCGCCGCCGTGTTCGCCGGCCAGCAAGTTCGGGAGGCTCGCCAGAGCCGACAGGCGCAGATGGCCGGCGACCTCGTTCGACGTTGGAGCGAGCCGGACCTCGTCGAGACGAGACGACTGGTCGCGCAGTTCCAGTCTCCCGACGACCTTCGCCGGGCGCTGCAGGGATACATCGCGAGGAACGACGTCGAGGCCTACGTCCTGTTCCGGGAGCTCGACTACTTCGAGCAGCTCGCCGCGCTCGAACGGATGGGCGCGGTCGACTTCGACTTCATCCGCCTGCTGCTCGGTCGGCGCCTCATCGACCGCTGGGAGCTCTGGAGCCCGTCCATCGAAGCGCTCGGCGGTGAGCAGGTGTACCCACTGTTCGCCTCCCTCGTGACGCGGATGCGGCAGGCGGTGTAGGAGAGCGCAGCCGGCGGAAGTCAGCGGGAGCTGAAGGACGGAGTGCAAGCCGATGGACTCGATGACCTACGCGTATGACACCACCCTGCTGGTGCTCGATGACCACGCAATCGAGGTGTTCAGACGGCTGGTGGCCGGATCACAGCGCATCCCCCTGATGTGGGCCGGTGCCACGCTGAAGCCCAAGAGAGGTGAAGAGATCCAGGTTCAGGTCGGCATCACGGCGAACGCGAGCGATCCCTTCTACAGCGAATTGGTCATCGGCAGCGGGGCGTGCGCCTTCTCGATCCCCCAGAGCGAAGAGGCAGCTTTGCGGTCGTTTCTCGATGAAGCGGCCCGCCGGGGCCACCGCGCCTGATCCGCGGGCAGCGGCAAGCGCCTCGAACCGCTCGTCCGGCTAGCCCCCGGCCCGGCGGCGTCGTCGGAACCGCACCGTTGCGAGCGCAGCGACGATCGCGGCGCCGGTCAGACCGCCGATGATCAGACCGTTCCGGAGCCGGACGCGCGAACGTCCCGTCTCGGGCTCTTCCTCGACGCCCTGGATGTCCTCGAGAAACAGCGTCTGCTCATCGATCGTGATGTGGGCGCCGTCGTCGCCGTGCTGCTCGCTGACGCGGCCGAGGTGCTCTCGAAACACGCCGGGCCCGACGCCCTCGGGTACTTCGCCCGGCGGGCCGTCGTCTTCTAGGTCGGCCATGTCCCGGCGCTCGTCGGGCCGAAGGTGGCGGTCAGCTTGTCGAGCACGTCCTGCTCGGCCGGGGTGATCGATTTCGCCGCCGCCGCGACTGCCTTCGCGATGTCCAGCAGCCACGACCGGACCTGCGTCGCCTCCTCCGGCGCCAGCTTGTCGAGGGCGCGGGCCGCCGGCTCCAGATCGCCGAGCGCCTGATTCACGACCTCCTCTGGCGTCTTCCCCGCGTGCGCTTGCACGTCATGGCGGGCCTCGTGGCCTTCGGCGGCTCGCGTGATCTCGGCCATCAGGTCGTCGGCGGGGCCGTGCTCAGTCGGGCGAGCCATCTGCCGGGCCCCAGCGGCGGCTTCCTTGACGACCGAGATCGGGCCGTGAGGACCGACCGCCACCAGCGCGAGCGTGATCCGCAGCGGCGCCTCGGTGACCGCCTTCCATTCGTCGTCTGTGAACACGGACCGGTCCGACACCGGCGGCTCCTTCTCATGGCGCCGCCCACCCGGCGGCAGGACGGCCTACGACGAGGATCGAAGCATCAACCAGAGCGCGCCGACGACGGCGACGGCTCCGCCGGCGATGCAGACCCACGGGGCCGGGCCCAGGAAGTCGCTGAGGCCGACGCCAGCGATGGGATTGTTGCGCAGCGCCTGATGGGCCTGGAAGATGTACATGGCACCCACCGCCCCGGCGAGGGCGCCTCCGAGGAGCGCCAGCACCCGGGCTCGCAGCACCACGACCCCGAGCCCACAGAGCACAAGGGCGGGGATGAGCAGCACCAGCAGCGAAGGAGTGCTGTTCAGGCTTGTGGTGTAGTCCCAGAGGACCTTCACCGGCACACCCCGCGCCGTTCGACGGTAGATGGTGTTACTGGTTGCAAGATCGGCCCAGCGAAGGACGATCGAGACCGCGACCAGCGCCGCGCCGATCCCGACCAGCACTTCGCCCACGCCGATCCTCAGCCCGACCGGTGAGCGCTTCGTCGTTGGTTCCATGGGCGGTCACGGTAATCCATCGACCGCGAGCGACGCTCGCCTCGGTACCAGTGGTGCGCGCCGACTGGTTGAATCCGCTCACCAGCGAAACCCACCACGACCTGGACGCGGCAGTCGCCAGGCACCGGGCGCAACGAGAGGACGCCATGCAGGATGAGGCTGCGCCCCTGCGGGCGCTCATCGAGGGCTTCTCGGCCCAGGACCAGGCCAGCATGCGAGCCGCGCTGGCTGAGGATCTCGTCGCTTACGTCACCAACGCCGAAGGCGGTGTCGACCGGGTCGACGGTCGCGAGGCATATCTCCGGCGATTGGCGAACCTCAAGGCTCCGACCTTCAGCGTCGCGGTGACCCAGTCCGTCGCTGTGCCGCCCGATCAGGCGATGGTGATGGTCGAGATCCGTGCCGAGCGGAAGGGCAGGAGCCTGCACAACTTCGCCGCGTTCTTGGCTCGGGTCCGCGAGCAGCGGATCTGCGAGCTCTGGATGGTCGAAGCGCTGCCGGCGTACAGCGACGACTTCTGGCGGTAGGCCGATGGGCGCTGGCCGACGCGATCTCCTCGGATCCGGGCCGTCCATGACCATTCGCGACGCCCAGCCCGACGATCTCGTCGCCTTGCAGGCGATCTTTCGGCACTCGTCGCTCTCGAACGAGCGGGACCGCTCGGCCCTACTCGAAAACCCCCATGCGCTCGAGCTCCCGAGCCGGGGGACCGGGGACCGGGTGCGGATCGCGGCCGTGGCCGGCCAGGTGAAGGGGTTCGCGACCACTCGCGACGTCGGCGGTGCACTCGAGCTGGTGGACCTGTTCGTGGATCCGTCGTGGATGCGGCGCGGAACCGGGCGGGCGCTCGTCGCGGACGCGGCCGCGCACGCGATCGCCGAGGGGCGCGACCAGCTCGAGGTCACGGCCAACCCGCACGCGCTCGCCTTCTACGAGCGGGAGGGCTTCGTCGTCGACGAAGAGGTCGACACCCGATTCGGGTCGGCGCCGCGCATGCGTCTGATCGTCGCCCGCTGATCGGCGATCCCGTCGAGGCCGGGGCAGGCCATCCCCGCGAGCGGAATCGGTCGCCGATTCGCCTAATCGCTGCCGTACGATTCCATGAACTCGAGCGTGTGCGAGAGATCCGGCGGCCACCACGGTGGCGACACCGAGCCGGAGATGGTCGACGGATCGACCGCCCGCCGATCGATGCTCGCCTGGTAGACGGCGAAGCAAAGCTGCAGCGTCTTCACCGCGAGCTCGCCGCTCATCTCCGGGTCCGTTCGGCCTTCGACGAGGGCGTCGATGAAGTGCCGGGACGAGTTGAAGAACCCGGACCTCCAGTTCGCGTCCAGGTTCGAGAACGAGGTCGTGTTGCCATCCGGGTGATGGACGACAACCGGGGGGAGATCGAGCATCTCTCCCGTCGCTCGAGTCACCCAGATGAAGCCGTCGGTGCCCTGGATCTCGAAGAACTCATCAGCCCCGTAGTAGCTGCTGCGCAGCTGCATCCGAGGGGCGTAGGTGACCTCCATCATCCCGAGGAGGGTCTCCCGCTCGTACTCCCAGATCGCGGCCGTCGGGGCCTCGAAGAACAGCGGCGCCTGCCGCACGACCGCCTGGACGCTCGTCACGTCCTGATCGAAGAGCCAGAGCGCAGTGGCGTACTTGTGGACGATGTCATCGAAGAGGTGTCCGCCCGGGCTCTGCGCGTTGAACCGCCACACGTACCCTTGGGGCTCGAGGTGGCTCTGAAACTCGGTGTCCGTCGACCCCACCACCGTCTTCACGCGCAGCATGGTCGGAGCCCCGATCGCGCCCGATTTGATGAGCTCCTTGGCCTTCATGAGCGGGGCGTAGTGAAAGAAGCACTCGCTCACCCGAAAGACCAGGCCCGCTCGCCGAGCGGCTTCGGTCATCTCGACGCCATCGGCGACGCTGTTGGCGATCGGCTTCTGGCACGAGACGTGCTTCCCCGCCGCGATCGCGGCCAGCACGTGGTCCTTGTGAAGGTGCGTCGGGGTCAGCACCTCGACGGCGTCGATCCGGTCGTCGGCGAGCAGGTCGGCCAACTCGGTGTAGACGGTGGGCACGTTCCATTGCTGGGCGGTCTCGCGGGCCTTGTCCTCGCGTGGATCGCAGAGCGCCAGCACGTCGCAGCGCTCGTCCTGCAAGTAGCCCGCCGCGTTGAGCGGTGCGATGTTGCCGATCCCGATGATGCCCAGCCGGATCCTGTCCACGTCGACCTCCCACGGATCGGCGGTCACACTACGGTCTGGCGGACACGAAGGAGGCTCGCCATGGTCGCGACGGGTTGAGATGAAGGTCACGCGGATCCTGCACGCGTCCATCAACGTCGAGGGCTGCCTCGACCCGAGCCGGGACTTCTACTCGACGCTCTTCCAGATGCGGACGGCGTCTCGCCCCGACATCCCGGGCGTGGCCGGCGAATGGTTCACGATCGGCGACGCGCAGCTGCACCTCGTCGACGCCCCACACCAGGGCCCGCACCAGATCGATCCGACCGGCCCACACGTGTGCTTCGGCGTCGACAACCTCGACGACGCAATCCGCGAGCTCGAAGCAGGATCGGTGCCGTACCTACGAGCAAACCAGGGCGAGATCGTTCAGATCTGGGTCAGCGACCCGTCGGGGTTCACCATCGAGCTCCAGCAGGACCGCCCGCTGTAGCGCGACCGGGGCAGCGGAGCGGACGCATCACGGCCGTGATCGATCAGCCGTCTCGCCCCGAACGCGGAGGCGTGCGATGCACGACGTAAGCCGACTTCATCCCCACCACGCCGACGAAGTCATCACCATCAGTCCGCGCCGCCGTGCCATTGCTCTGAGCGTGCTGTGCCTCTGCGCGCTCACGACGGCGATCGACATCACGATCACGAATGTCGCGCTGCCCTTCATCGGGCGAGACCTAGACGCCTCGGTCGCCGGGCTCCAGCTCGTCATCGACGCCTACAACATCGTGCTCGCGGGCTTGCTGGTTCTCGGTGGAGGCCTCGCAGACCGCTACGGCCGCCGCAAGCTGTTCCTGGCCGGCTACGCGCTCTTCGGCGTGAGCTGCCTGCTCGCCGCCTTCAGCCCGTCGACCGAGGCCCTCATCGGGGCCCGCGCCATCATGGGGATCGGCGCCGCCGGAGTCATCGCGCCGGCGCTGGCCATCGTGGCTGCGATGTACCCGCCCGAGCAACGCGGTGGGGCGATCGGCTTGTGGGCGGTGTTCGGCGCGACCGGGCTCGCCCTCGGTCCGATCGTCGGCGGCTTCCTGCTCGACCACTTCTGGTGGGGATCGGTCTTCCTCGTGAACGTGCCCCTGGTCGCGCTCGGGGTCGCCGTCGGTGTGGTGGTGATCCCCGAATCGCGCAAGCCGTCGATCGGACGGCTCGATCTCGCCGGCGCGCTCCTGTCGGTCCTCGGGCTCAGTGGCCTGCTCCTCGGGATCATCGAGGGCCCCCAGCAGGGCTGGACGTCCCCCCTCGTGATCCTTGCAATCGTGATCGGCCTCGCCTTGACCGCTGGCTTCGTGCGTCGCGAGCTCACGGTGTCCGATCCGCTCTTCGACGTGCGGATCCTGTCCCGACCCATCGTCGCCGCTGGGTCAGCCACGCTCTTCATCAGCTACGTCCTGTTCACCGGGATGCTGTTCGTCGTCCCTCAGTGGTTGCAAGGCGTGCAGCGCCAGAGCACGGTCAACGTCGGCCTGCTCCTGCTTCCCTTCGCGGTGGTGTTCGGGCTGGCGTCCGTCTCATCCGCAGCCACGGTCGAGCGCATCGGCGCGCGGGCCACCATCACCGGCGGCCTGCTGCTCTGTGCGCTGGGGATCGGCGCGCTCGCCGTGTTCCCAGACGCGGCAGTCGAGGCCAGCATCGTGGCCACCGCCGTCGTCGGCCTCGGGCTCGCCGGGGTGATCGCGCCCCCCTCGACGGTGGTGATGAACGAGCTCCCGCCCGCGAAGGCCGGCGACGGGTCGTCGACCAACATGGTCAGCCGCTTCGCCGGTGGCGCCGTCGGCGTCGCGGTCATGGGTTCGGTGCTGTCGTCGGTCTACCGGGACCACCTCAAGCCGTCGACTCGGGGGCTCTCGAACGCGCAGGCCTCCGACGCCAGGGGGTCCTTGCAAGGCGGGCTCGAGATCGCGCAGCAACTGGCGCACGGCGCGCAGAGCTCGTTCGCCGGCAGCATCCGTGACGCTTTCAACAGCGGGGCTCGCGTGGGCTATGCGGTGGTAGCGGCCCTCACGGCCATCGCCGGTGCGTGGGTCTGGCGTGCTCTTCGTCCCGGAGGTTCGGCGCCTACACCCTCGTGAACAGGTGCAGCAGCTCGAGCTCCACCCGCTCGGGCGGCGCGGCGAGCATCGGCGCAACCTGGTCGTTGAAGGCGGCGAATTCGGGGTCGCTGTTGACCCGGTCCGCGGCGGGCCGATCGGTGAACACCCCCATCCCTCGCACCACGCCGGTTCCCTCGTCCCCGACCACCATCACGCTTTCGAGTGCGTCGTGGTTGGCGAGGAACTCGGCCGCGAAGACCGAGTAGAGGTTGGCCACCTCGGCGTAGTGGCCAGGCTTGGATCGCAGGGTGAACTCGGCGACATACATGGAGGCTCCGTTCGGACGAGGTCGCCGGTGATCCTAAAGATCCCCGGCGGGCACCGGCGACGTTCGACGCCCTCGGCTGGGTCGACCGGGCACACCGCGGCGACGATGCGACAAAGTGCCCTCTGGCTAGCCTCCCTGCGGCCCAACCGCTCCCGAGAGGATCCGAGATGCCGGGCGAGTACAGCACCGAATCGCTGGCAGCGCATTTCGAGACCACGAATCGTCGTCTAGATCACATCGAACAGCAGCTGCTGCTCCTCGCGAAGACGGTCGGCGTTCCATACGCGACGTGGGCGGAGTCCCAGAACGTGCCGGATGACGTCATCGAGCTAGCGCGGGCCGGCAAGACGCTGGAAGCCATCGCCCGCTATCGGCAACTGACCGGCGCCAACCTCCAGCAGGCCCGCAGCATCGTCGCCGGTCTAGCCCGAGGCTTGGCGTCGACGGTCCCCGGTCAGGCGCATTTCAGCGGCTGCACCTTCGCGCGGAGCGCCGTCGCGAGCGGTCGGGCGTTCACCTTGCTCTCGAAGATCGCCACCCAGTTGGGGCCGACGACGAAGACCAGCTTCACCGACGAATGCGTCTTCCGCAGCTCCGAGCAGAGGGCCGCGTTTCCCTTCGGCATCTGCTTGGTCAGGGCGGCGTGACTTGCGAACACATCAAGCGTCACGCCGAACTCATGACCAACGGTGCAGGTCCCCTCGCTCGTGTCGAGTGGAGGCGGCGCCGGCTGGAAGTCCTGGCAGCCGAGGCCCTTGGCCGAGATCATTGCGACGAGGTCGCCGATGGCTCGGGGCTGCGGACTGGACTTGGCGGCCGCGGGCAAGGCGCTTGCCGCGGACAGCGCGACGCCAACGATCAGCGTGAGGACTAGACGCTTGCCGACGATGTCGACCTCCCCTGGGAAAGACCGATCGCGGCACAAACCTACCGGGCGAGCGTGCCCGCGGCACGCATATCCAGCCCACCTTCCTACCGCATCCGGCCCCGACGCCGATCGGGCTCCGCGCCCGTGTCAGGAGGACGCCGCGTGAACGGATCGGTCCCGCCGGAGACGGCCTCAGAGTGGCTGTGGTCGTGGTCACGCGCGCACTGGGATCCAGCTGCTTGCGCATCGGACGTGACGTCGTCGTCCGGTGCAGTGATCCTCTGACCGTGGAGCACACGTGGGACGGCCGCCCCGAGATCGTCGGCGCCAGTGCAAAGACCACGCTCTACCTCGAGGTCTCGGACCAGCGGCGCTAGAGAACACGGGTCGCGCTCCGGTCGATAGCCATTCTGGTGATCATGATTAGGAAGCAGAACTTGTGTGCGCGCTTCGTGCCGCGACGACGGCAGTACCGTCTATCGGCGAAGGGCAGGCGCGGTGCAGAAGAACTTGGCCTTGCGACGACCGGAAATCGGGCCGACCTGGCTCGTCTTCGCGGCACTGCTCGTTGTCTCGGCCGCCATCGGTCTCGCCGGAGCAAGCGCTGTTCTCAAGGAGGGGCTGAATGACGCGCTCCTCTGGGCCGCGACGCTCGTGTGCTTCGCGGGCGCGCTCCGCGCGACGCGCAGCCGAGGGGCCTGGCTGCTGGCCACGGCAGCGCTGGCGAGCTGGGCCCTGGGCGACACGATCTGGAGCGTCCGGTTCGCGGGCGATCCATCGGCCCCCGTCACCAGCGTGTCGGACATCTTCTGGCTGGCGTGGTACCCGCTGATCCTCGCGGCGTTGGCACTCCTCGTGCACGACCGAGTCCCGAAGTTCGAGCTGCACCGCTGGATCGATGGTGTCGTGGTGATGCTCGTCGTCATCACGCCGTGGGTCGCCCTGTTCCTCCAACCCGTGGCCGACCATTCGAAAGCCTCCGCGCTCGCCGACGCGGTCGACTTCGCGTACCCCCTCGGCGACGCCATCGTCGTCGGAGCGGTGCTGGGCGTGTTCACGCTGATGGGCTGGCGCCCCGGGCGCATGTGGCTCGCGCTCGGAGCCGGACTGGCCGTCATCGGATTGGCAGACGCCATCTATTCGGTGCAAGCCCTCGAGCAGTCGTATCGGGGCGGCGTCTACGACGCGGCGTGGGTGGGCGGGGCGATCCTGATCGCCTACGCAGCCTGGTGCCCGCATCCCGGCCGCCTCGACCCGCGGGAAGTCGCCGGATGGCCGGCGGTCGCGCTGCCGCTGCTGGCCCAGGCGGTCGCGGTGATCATCCAGATCTACGGGCTCTTCTACGCGATCCCGACTGCCGAGCGTGCCCTCACGATCGTGGTCCTGCTGATTGTGATGGTCCAGATCGTCGTGACACGGCCCCGGCGGTCCGCTCGGCACGCGTAGTTCGCAAATCGTGACGAACTCGCCTCGCGAGGCGATGCTCGGCTTCGTTCGCTCGAGTCCCGCACTTCGGTCGACCCACGATTGCCGCGTCGAGCGCCGACGCGCTCGGTACGCTCCAGACATCGCGGTCGTAGATGCGACGTCCGAGATCGACCTTCCTCGGCCTCGTCTGCGAGGTCGGTTGCACCAGGTCGCGTTCGTCGCCTCGATCCCGGGATTGGCCTGGCTCATCTCCGATGCGCCGAGCCCACGCGCCGTCGCCGCTGCCTGGGTGTACGGCCTGTCGATGGTCGCGCTCTACCTCGCGAGCTCCGTGTATCACCTCTACGCGCGCTCGCCACGTGCACGTGCGGTCATGAAGAGCCTCGACCACTCGATGATCTTCGTCCTGATCGCAGGGACCTATACGCCCGTGTGCCTGCTGGCGCTTCGGGGCACCCTTCGCTGGATCCTCCTCGGCGTGGTCTGGACCGGTGCGCTCATCGGCGTCCTGATCAAGATGGTCGCAATCGAGCGGTACCCGAAATTCGAGTTTGCGCTGTATCTCATCCTTGGTTGGGCAGCCGTCATCGCGCTTCCCGCGCTCCCGTGGCGACCCGACCTGCTCGCGCTCGCCGCGCTCGGCGGTCTGCTCTACACCGCCGGGGCCGTTCTCTTCGTGCTCCACCGACCACGGCCGGTCGCGGTCTGGTTCGGCTACCACGAGTTCTGGCACCTGTGCGTCGTGCTCGCCGGAGCCGCGTTCTTTGCCGTCAACCTCGCACTCATTGCCGGCGGCTGATCTCGTTCCCAGCCACCAGCCCGCAGACAGTCGAGGCCTTGGCCCGCCATGAGGCTCGCGGATAGCGTTGGGACATGTGCCGAAACATCACCGAGCTTCGAGGCCTCGAGCCCGCCGCGACCCGCGAAGAGATCGAAGCCGCGGCCGCGCAATACGTCCGGAAGGTCACGGGCGTCGCCAAGCCACGACCGGCCCTCGCTCAGGCCATGGCCACCGCGGCGCAAGAGATCGCTGACATTACGGAGCGACTGCTGGCGTTGGCTCCTGAGCGCCGTCAGCCGCCGAAGAGCGTCCCCCCGCTTCGCCGACCGGAGGTCCGGAAGCGGCTCGGACTCGCACCACTCGCATCCTGACCAGGTCCTGAGCAGGTCCAGTGCCGACCGCTGAGTCGGCATCCGTCGAACCGCGAGTCAAGAGTCTCGACAGCTGAGTACCGGCACGCGACTTGCGACGCCGGGTTGCCAGGATGACGATGCCGGTTCCGTCGATCCTCAGACAGGGAGTGAGCGGGTGACCCGGATGCGACTCCGATTCCTTAGTCTGGTGGCCGCGTCCTGTGTCTTCGCGCTCGGCCCCGGGACGGCGGCTCGCGCCGACGTGAGCCGAAAAGCGTCGGCGCCGGTCCTCACCATCCTCGCCACCAACGATGATGGCAACACCACGCCCGGGCTCGGTGCCCTGGTTCAGGCCCTGATCAGAGTCCCCCACGCCAAGGTCGTCGTCGCGATGGTGGCGACCAACCAGAGCGGCACCGACTCGGCCACCACCCCCGGACCGCACACGGTGGTCCAAGCCACGACAACGGCCGGCTACCCCGCGTATTCGGTCGCTGGGACGCCCGCCGACGCCGTCAACTGGGCGCTGGCGAACCTCCCCCGCCCAATGCTGGTCGTATCGGGCGTGAACGATGGCCAGAACATCGGCTTCTTCACCACGATCTCAGGAACGGTCGGGGCGGCGCGGACCGCCGCACGGGCGGGCATCCCCGCCCTGGCCGTCAGCCAGGGGCTCGGCACTCCCATTCCATACGACCTCAGCGCGCAGTACGCGGTGTCGTGGATCAAGCAGCACCGATCCGCGATCATGAAGCCCAAGAAGGGCGCCCCGGTCCTCTTCGACAACCTCGACGTCCCGACCTGTACCGCGGGATCGGTGCGCGGCGTCGTGGTCGTTCCGCCCGCTTCGACGACCGTCAACGCGCTGGCTCCCCCGGACTGCACCTCGAAGGCCACGAAACCGGCCAATGACATCGAGGCCTACCTCGAGGGGTACGCGCCGCTCAGCCATCTGACGCCGTAGGGCGGCGGCGCGGGGTATCTCGGTCGTCCGCCGTCACGGCAAGCGATCACCCAGCCGCATGAAACGAATGGGTTCGCTGGCCGAGCTGAAGCAGCGCCAATAGCGTCATCCGCGAGGTGACATCGACCTTTCAGGCCGAAGGGAGTGGCGACGCATGAGCTTCATCCAACTCGTCGAGTTCAAGACCACCCAGATCGAAGCGATGTTTGAGCTCGATCAGAAGTGGCGTGACGCGACCGAGGGCAAGCGGACGGCAACGGCCGCGACGATGACTCGAGACCGCGACAAGCCCGACACGTACCTGTGGCTCATCGAATTCCCGTCCTCCGACGCCGCGATGCGGAACGGCCAGCTCCCAGAGACGCAGGCGATCTCTCAAGAGATGATGAAGGTTTGCGATGGCGAGCCGATCTTCCGCAACCTCGAGGTGATTGAGAAGCGCGAGCTCTGAGGTCACACGCCCGGTCGAGCACAGGTCGGAGCAGTTGCGGAGGCGCTGGCGGTGCCAGCCGCCAACGTCAGAGCACAGCGGCCGAACAGTCGACGACCTACAGTGCCGAATCGTGCGGGTGCCTGACGCGGCGCTTGATGAAGTCCGTGATCGTGGGTTCGTGCTCGTCGAGGGATTCCTCGCGGCTGAGGAGCTGAAGGCCGCCCAGGAGGCACTCTGGCTGCACTTCCCTACGCCGGAGGACTACTTCTCTGATCCGAGTCGATATGCCGAGTACGCGGCGAGTCAGTTCGCGGGCGTGCTGGAGTTCCCATACCGCTCTTGGGACCTGAACCGCCTGGCGTTTCACCCCGACTTGGTCGACGCTGCCGAACGATTCCTCGGCACCGCAGAGCTCCATCTCTACAAGGTCGAACTGTGGGCCAAGTACGCGGGCGCGGTGAACTACGAGCAGCCGCTGCACCGGGATTACGGCAGCCACAGCCTGGTGGTCCCTCGCCGGGACCACCGGTATCAGCAGATCACCACCTTCATCTTCCTCTCTGACGTTGACGAGGCAGACGGCCCGACCAGGATCGTTCCCGACGATCGAGGCCGGCAGGTCCCGTTCACCCCGCTGTATCTCGAGTTCGGCGCGCTGGCCGATGCCGAGGTGGCAGCCACAGGTTCGGCAGGGAGTCTGCTGATCTACCGAACCGACATTCTCCACCGGGGGTCGAACTTCACCGCCGCCGGACGTTCCCGGTTCTCGATCCTGGCCGACTACCAGCCGAGAGGGATGACCTGGGCCGGCAAAATGGCCTGGCCGAAGCAGGCGCCGCAACGCTGGGCGAAGCTCATCCCGCAGTGCAGCGTGCGCGAGCGGGATCTGTTCGGCTTTCCGCGTCCGGGCGATCCCTACTGGGATCAACAGACGCTGGCGGACGTCGCGGCGCGGTACCCCGGCATCGACATGACCCCCTACCAACGGCCGACTTCGTAAGCGGACGGCGCGACGCGCTCCGCGCCGGCTACTACACGGTCATGCACCCCTTTGCGAGGCAGATGATCGTCCTTGCAGTCACAGGCGTCGCGCTCGCGCTCGGGGGGCTCATCCTCGCCCGTGAGGACCGCCCACTCGCGAGCCGAGCAGCCAGCAGCCGCTCGAGGCCGCGGCGCCCACAGCCGACCGCGACGCGACTCGCGATCCGGTAGATCGCGAGTCGGTGCTCAGACCGGACAGTGGGTCTCGATCACGGTTCGCAGTTCGGCGGCAGTAGAGGGGTCGTAGGTGCGGTTGGAGACCGGGATCGCTTCCCGCGTTCGCTGGATGTCGGCAGCGGTAAAGCGTCCATCTCCCTCGGTCCTCCTTGGCGGTCGAGCTAGGCGGCGGCCGGCGAGTCTGTTGATGCCCGCGCTTCTGTGCGCCTCTGGCGTAGTCGAGGCCCGAGACGGCTCGCGATCAGAATGGTCTCGAGGGTCGCAATGACCAGGATGTAAATGGGGAACGCCACCACTGCGGTGGTGACTTCGCTAACCGTTAGAAGGGTGATCCCGGCATTGAGGCTTGCTGCGAAGTAGGCGGCCGCCGTCTCGGTTTCGGGTGACCGCCAAGATTTCCGGAGCGTCGGCACCGCGGCCAGGGCGTCGGCGGCGATAGACGCTGCTATGGCGACGGTGCCATGACTGGTCACAAGCCACGCGACGAGGCCAGCCGCGGACAACGCTCCGCACACGTAGTCGAGCCGCCGGAGCTCCCACGCTGACGCTGGATTTCGGAACGAGGCGAGGAAGATCAGAAGGGGGCCGAAGCCGACCACAAACGTCATCAGAGAGCGCAGCCCGACGCCCGCGTGAACCTCGGCAGCGAACGCCAACAACGGCGCGATGGCCCACATCAGCCAGGTGACGCGGTTCGGCTGCGTCACTCCTCGGACAGTGTCCCGAAGGTAGAGCGCTGCGCCGATGCTCCCGATTACCGCGCCCAGAATCACGAAATGGACGTCGAGCATCAGTGATCAGACGAAGGCATGGCGGTTGCTCCTCAACCGCTCCGCAGGACCCACCCTAGAGGTCTTCCGCGCTCTTCGCGGCCGAGATTTGGTGCGAGGCGACTAGCGGTTTCGAAAACGGCGAGTCAGCGCCGTGCAGAGTGCGTTTGAGCAAGGATCGGACAGCGCCAACAGCTGGAACCGGGCGGTCTGAACGACCCAGCGGAAGAAGACGCCGGCGCTCGACCAACCGGGCACCGACGATTCGTTCGCCGCTCCCTGGGGAGTCTCGTCCGGTAGTTGGGGGGCTCGTACCCAGGACTCGGGGCGGGCGGTAGCCTGCTGAGGACAAGCTCTTTGGGGGCAGTTCGCATGGGCCTGGGGCCGGCCAATCCAACCGACGCTGACGTCTTCATCAGCTACGCCCAGGATGAAGACGGGTCCCAAGCGATCGACCTCGCCGACCGGCT
>Ga0073928_10001763_pt1 | contig 40221 bp, 35 predicted proteins | sample PaiPotPPA55metaG_FD_76969 | JGI IMG/M metagenome (GOLD analysis project Ga0073928, IMG submission 76969) | Iron sulfur acid spring bacterial and archeal communities from Banff, Canada, to study Microbial Dark Matter (Phase II) - Paint Pots PPA... ... | reverse complement strand
TGCTTTTACAGCTGGACCCTCTGGATCACCACTTTGACCCTGAGGATCAGGCACCGACCCTCTGGGTCAGCGGCAATTGAGCAACAGGGTAGAGGGTGGGTGGTTGATTTTGCAACAGTCTCTCTTAGGAATTAGCTGAACTGAAGACGCGCTAATGAAAAGGCCGGCCCGAGTAAGGGCCGGCCTCCTTGTTTACAAGAACCTTGGTCTCTCTCTGAATAAACCAGGTTTCCTGGATGCGTTAGAACTGGAACTGGATCTGCGAGCGAAGCATGTAACCATCCACGCCTGGGATGAAGCCGGCGGGTGATTGGCCGCCCGCGGCGGGGTTGCCGCCGTTATAGAAGCCGAGGTCGGTCTGCCATTTCAATTGCTGTCCCTTGAAGAAGTAGTTCACGCCAATGGCATACTCGTTGGCTTCCGAAAAATGGCGGAAGGCATGGTTATAGACGCGCACGGCGCCGGCTCCGGGAACGGTCACGGTCCGGAAAGTGTCATCGCCCCGGATATCGCCGCTGGCCCCACGAATCCAGGACCACCGAGCGGCCAATTCCAACTTCTTAGGAATGATGAAATAGCCGCCTTGCAACATCGTACCGAAATCGAGAACACCGTGATTGGGGAACAGCGCTGTCTGATTGAGCGTGTTGTTTCCGACGTTATTGGCGGAGTACAGGATGGGCTCATTTAGACCGTTTCCTGGGTAAGTTCCGGCGGGCGCCTTGCGGCCGCGAAAATTATTTAAGTCACGAACCCACCAGTCATTCAGAATGCTGAAACCTCGCCACTTGGCAGCCACATAGGTTTCGTAGGTATACGAATCGAAAGCATCCACGGCGAAGAGACTGGCGTTGCCCGCACCCACCGGCAATAAACCGTTGCCGTTGAGAAGGCCGACCAGCGTCGAACCGCCCGGAGCATCCGGAATCGTGCGCACCCGATTCAACTCGGCATTGGTGTATTCGGACCGGCGATCCATGGGAACCAGATTGGCCATGGCGCCGACGCGAGCGACCGGGTTATGGTGCCACTCGAGATCCGAAACCGAGGTTCCGAAGAGATCCCACCGGTTTTTGTCCGCATTCCAGTCACCGCCGAGATCGTACCAAAAGCCGAAATTGAAGCCGGCCTGATCATCCATTTGCAGATTGGCCGTCTGCGTTTCGTTGCCGTTGGTGACCGTGGCATGAAGGAAAAGGCGATCCTCCAGAAATTTGGCCTGAACGCCCGCCTGCATCATCAGGTTATCGTCATCGGCGTCGAAAAACCATTCCGACATGCCATATTCGACGAATTGCTGATTGGCGCTGCCGAGGTACTCTTCAAAGGCAAAGTACGGTTTGAATTTGCCGGCAATAAAGGTCACGGTCGGCTGATAGGGGTAGGTCCCATCGGGGCAAGGAGCGCCACAACCTTTGTAGGACCAGCACGGATGCCAGTCGTAAGCCACATAGGCCGAGAATAAGCGAACCGCATGGTCTACGGTAGCAATAGTATTGCCGCCCTGCACGCCGGTGGTGCCGACTTGATTAGTGCCGATCGTTCCGGGGACGCCGCCGCCGGCCAGGCCCGACAAGCCGCGGGTATTGCCGTCAAACTCTAGCCAATAGCGGAGATTTGGGCTGAAGGCAGTTCCAGAAAACCAGACCCGGCCTCGCTTGATCTCTTCTTGAGAGAAGTCGCCTGAAGTGTTGTTTCCGGTATTAACGCCGGTCAAATGGTTCCTGGAGTCGGTTACCTTGTAGTTGTAATAATCGATCTGAATACGACCGCGAATGCGTAGCTCAAAAGGAATGGCCGACTCATCTTCCCATTTGACGTATTTGGGATCGTTCGCGCTGCGAATCACGAAGCCGGTATTCGTGCTGTAACCGGTCTGGACAGAGGGGGGCATGCCCGCGCCGGGGTTGTCCTTCAGATAGCCCTCGACGATCTTCTTGACCGCCCCTTCATTCAAATTGCCGCCGTCTTTGCCGTCCGCCGCGGGGCGCAGATTCTGGTCCATTTGCTTTTTGAGTTCTTGAATCTGCCGGCCTTGTTCTTCAATCTTGGCCCGCAGTTCCGCCTCGCTGTCGCCCGCCCGGCCGACGCCCGCCGTGGCCACCAAAACCGCGCAGGTCCAGGCCAGGTATCTGCGCAGGCCTTTTAAGCAAGATCGCACCATTTAAGAATTCCTCCTTGTCCTTTCCGTCCGCCGGTAGGCGGCAACAGTATCTCCTTGGAGATCAAGTGCCGCTCTACCGGCACGCCGGGGAAGAATATCCTTATCCTTCACAAGCCGCCTTTCCAGGTGGCGACAGCCAAGACAAGCTGTTCTTGTTCAAACCCCGCATCGAGAACTGCGGATAACTTCGGTAAAAAGGGAGAATCAGGTTTATTAAGATCTGATGGGTTAGCTCCCCAAGTCAGGAGGAACAGTAAACTTTGGGAAGGCTTTACCGCCTAGAGAAGGGATACAGGCGCAAAGTAGGCTCAATTCCGTGGGAAATTCATAAAAATGCGTAGAATTAGATTATACCGCTGGTGACAAATAGCTTTGAAAATGCAGCCCTCGAACCGACCTTCAGGCGGCCAGGGTCCATTCCGGAACCGATGGATTGACGGCAATCATTTGAGCCGTAAGCTTTTGCTGGAGCTAGATGGAGCCGCGAGAGTGGCGGAACTGGCAGACGCGCTGGACTTAGGATCCAGTGCCGCAAGGCGTGGGGGTTCGAGTCCCCCCTCTCGCAATACCCAATAAATTGTAAGATAAAACGAAGATTCCTGCTTTCAGGGTATTTCCATTCTCATAGCTATTGGTACAATTCTGGTACACGGATTTCCCTCGCATTGGTCTTACGTTGCCTTGTGCGATGAAGGGACTTGTGATGGCCACGCTCCAGACCCGCAATGGTAGTTACCGCGTGCTATTTGTGTATCACGGGAAAAGGCACACCTTCACGCTCGGTAAGGTTTCCCAAGACGAAGCCGAGAATAAAGTCAGCCAGGTTGATTATGCGCTGATGCGCCTTCGCCAGGGATTACTCAAAATCCCGCCGAATATGGACGTGACGAGGTTCATGGAGTTCGATGGCAAGCCGCCTTTAGAAGAGGCACCACAGGAATCGAAGGACGTGACATTAGCGTTTCTCCGGGATCGGTATTTCGAGACGCACGGCAATGGATCTTTGGAACAGACGACCCTTGACGGCATCCGGATCCATTTCAAGCATTTAGCAAAAACACTAGGCGACCGATTTCCCGTTCAGACGCTCGCGCTCGCCGACCTTCAAGGACACGTGGACCGTCGGGCAAAAATGAAAGGCCAAAGTGGCCGGCTAAGCCCCGCGACAATCAAAAAGGAGATTATCACGCTACGCGTGGCGTGGAACTGGGCAGTGCATATGAATATGCTGTCTGGACGATTCCCGAATGCTGGTCTTCGGCTCCCGAAATTCGACGAAAAGCCTCCGTTCAGGACTTTTCAAGAGATCGAACGGAGAATTGCGGCCGGCGGATCAAGCGACCGGGAGATCAACGAACAATGGGAATGCCTTTACTTGAGAACTAATGAAATAGTCGAACTCCTGGCTTACGTGAAGGAGAACGCTACGCAGCCCTGGGTGTATCCCCTCTTGTGCACGGCAGCTCACACTGGCGCTCGGCGAAGTGAATTGTTGCATCTGAGCACGCACGACGTTGATCTCGACGGAAATACTATTGTCATTCACGAGAAGAAACGCACTAAGGAGAAACGAACGACCCGGCGGGTCTCTCTTACTCCGTTTTTGAAAAAGGTAATGGAGGAGTGGCTGGCAAATCATCCGGGCAGTCAACATCTTTTCTGTCAGGTCCCCGCAGTCGTCCGCAGCAAGACACGGCGCCAAGCTCCGATGCAGGTGACCCGCGATGAAGTTCACGATCATTTCAAGCGGACACTGGCCTGCAGCAAGTGGCAGCGGCTGAAAGGTTTTCACACACTTCGGCACTCATTCATTTCCTGCCTGGCTTCGGCCGGAGTCGACCAGCGCATAATTGACGATTTTGTCGGCCATCAGACTGATGAACAAAGGTTGAGATATCGTCATTTGCTGCCTAACGTAAAAGAAGACGTAATCAAGAAGGCATTCGGAATGTAGCCAACCTGAGACGAGGACGTCGTGCAGGTGGATGGTCGACCACCTCTCCGCCCGATTCATGGAACACCACCTGGTTGCCTGCCCTGTCCTCGGTGAAGACATCTTTTGTGATGACCCTTCTTGTACCACAGGCAGCGATTCCATAAATCGTTGTTCTTAATTAGGAGAACACGGGGCCATGCCCCGTCATTCTTTGAACCAAGGATCAAGTCTATCTTTGAATAGGCAGCAGCCCCTCCCGCTGATAACGGACTAATTCGGCGTGGCTTATGACCCAGGATGAGTAAGAGCCGCGACCGGACTTTTGTTTTTCGGCCCTTATCCTTCCGAGTCTAGCCCACTCCCGGCAGGTGAATTCCGCTTCCGGCCTTTTACGCTTGGCCCGCAGGCCAAAGCCGACGTTGTCAAATACGGACAGGCTGTCGAAAAGCGCCGCCCCTTGGAATAAAAAGCCAAACCGCAGCCGCGTTGCATCAACTCGTGATCGGGAAGATCCACGAGCGCATTGCCGTCGAAGAACACCTTTCCGGCCGTGGGCCGTAGCAAACCGATAATGAGCTTCGGCAAGACGGTCTTGCCGCAACCACTTTCACCGGTGACAACAAGGGTTTTGCCGGCTTCTCGCAGACCTCCAAACATTCCTAGGTTGACAAGGTTTTGTTGGATCACCATCATAAAAAGAGAAAACGCGGCATTGATATTGTAGGTTGCGCAGGGTGCGGGCCTGCCAGCCTAACAAGACTACCGAGCCAACCATTTCGATCCCGTTTGCATGCTAGCAATACAAACCGGGATCAGTTTTTTGTCAAAAAACTGGTCGGCAAGTTAAGATTCGTTTGTCTTATACTAGTCGCGGGCGGTTTTTTTGGGCGAAAAAATCATTTCGTCGGAAGCGAATCGCTTACGAAGCTGCGGAAAGCTCTCTACAGATTGTCCCAAACGCCCTTAAGGCCGGTTTTTCTAGCCTTATAGCGGCGGCTCTGCGCCCTCGAAAATTCAACGCGTAGAGGTAGATTTCCCCCTCCGGGAAGACCACCAACGAAGTTTCCGGTGGTCAATAGGTCAGTGGCCTGGCGGATAGCTCGGCGGTCACAGCCCTCGCGATCCACACTGAAAGCTCCCATGCGCTGCAGCACCCAGCCGTCTCCTCCCTCAATCACTACGTCGGAGATGCGATAATAGCGGTGCAGGTACCAGTAACGGAAAGGCGCCAGGGCCATAGATCAGAAGCGGCTGAGACGCGGAGGCCAAAAGTCCGGCATGGCGCCATCGATGACAGCATTCCACATGGAAAGATCCTCGCATCATTTACTATCGGTGGAGCGCATGTTCTGGGCGACAGCTAGGACCTGCACGTTTAGAGCTTACTATACGCCCGTCTTGGCCACATTTGGAAAGTCTCCAACGAGTTCCTTTAAAAGCAATTACCTGGAGGTTGCGCCGGCAATCAGACTGCCTCATCCTTGCGGACGGTTTTCGTGATAGCGGCTTAATAGTCTAACGCGCTGCACCTGGTACACCATGATGAATGCTTGCACGAAAAGGCTGGCCATGAAGAGTAGGACATGATAGCGGTAGGCTTGGAACGTTTCGGGGGAAAAAGAGCAAAGGACGAGAAAAGCGAATGCCAATTCGATGACTGCCAAAGTAAACCAGACAAGACGTTCTTGAAACCACAAGCCCGACATGGCAATCAGGAGCGCGTAGCCGATAAGCAGAGGGCTGGTCGCATTGTCCGTCAGGATGAGCAAAAAGGTGAAAACAATCACATCGGAAGCGGACCAAGTAAATCGGGCCAGATTAGCGCCACGTTCCCAGCGAAGAGCCCGTTGGCATCCATAGGAGACGACGACAGCCCACAACAAGAAAAGACCAAGCACCTGGAGATGCAAGGATAGAGCTACAGGGTGCGAAACCTGGTAATTGATTTGAACGATTGCCGCGCCGAGGGTGAAGGCGCCCAGGTGTGAGGCAAGAGGGGGCTGCCGTCGCGACCAACGCGAGAGGCTTTGTAACCAACTCTGGGGCTGAGCCTCCACCGCCTCACCTTGAAGGTATCGCTCCAGGTCGTCGGCCAAAGCTCCAGCGTTGGGATAGCGGCGTTCCCGGGCTTTATCGAGACACTTGAGGCAAATGAGTTCCAGCTTGCGTGGGATCGTTGGATTGAGGTGGCGGGGCGGAGTTGGCTCACCCTCGATCACCAGTACAAGGGTGTCCAGCGGGGTTGCCGCTCGAAAGGGCGGCTTCCATTGCTGCCCGTCAAAACAGAGGCGGGCCAAGGGCGTTGTCGCCGATGGACCAATAGAAGCTTCGGAAGAAGGAAAGAGGACCTTATCTGATAGAAAACGAAGATCTGGGGCGAGCCTCCAGAGAGCGCCAGAAGCGGACCCTCAAAAATGTTTTAGCACGACCGACACCCCGTAAAAACCCCATATTTTACGGGGTTTTTCGTTGGGATCCTCCAAAATGCCCGTTCCGCTAAAAGTGATCCAAAACCCAAACTCGTTCTATAATCGAGTAGCAAAGTCAAGAGGGGCGTTTCCCACAATTATGTGGTGCCGGTAAGAACGGCGCTGTTTTTCAGCCGCACCCCAGGAACGAAACGCTTTTTTGGACCCAGAAGGGATCATGATCATGAAAAAAGAAAATGCGGCACTGATATTAGGCTGGCAATCCCGCACCCTGCGCGATCTACAAGAACACGCATGGGAACCACCCACTAAGGAGCTGCTGGTGGAAGACTGCTTGGTGGCATTGGCAGAGGGCGTCAAGGTTCGCCGATTGGCCTTATTGGAAGGATCTGCGCGCCCGCGTCGCCTTGCAGTTCTACAACCTTTTCGCATGCTATTTTGAGCCCGCACTGGTCCAGCTCCGCAACGACCAGCCATCTGCGTTTGTCGACGTGCTGACAGGGCAAGGCCCTGGCGTCAATGAATGGGCCAAACGCATGCGGCTGGAACGCGACAAGCCGATGAGCACATTGACTCGAGGGCAGTTTTTTCAAACGCTGCTCGACGAGGAAGCAACCGAGATAGAGCAATTGACTCGTGAGGCCACCGCAGAATGGGCCAGATGGTGGGACGTCGGCTCTGGAATGGCACAAGCGATGTACAGTGTGCCAAGTCCTTTAATCAATGAGAGTCTCCAGCCGTGGCTCGATCGCCTCTATGCCCCAATTGAATGTTTAGACGCCGATGAGAAGGCTCTGGTCAAAAGACTAATGCCTCAAGGGGCTCAGAGATCCGATTGGATCCTCCCATTAGCAAAAGCTTACCTTGGGATTCGGGACGGGCTTTCGGAGGAAATAATGCCCCACTTTTTCGGTGGGATATTCCGTCTGGGGGATAGCTCCCTCAAGATCAGACTGAGATCTAATTCTCAGATACATGCACTCCTCGATCGGCTACAACAAGCGGGTTGGCCCAAACGACTCATGTTAGAGACTCGCAATAGCTATGAACACGGCCGGCAAGCTTCGACCATTTCACATTTTCATCGGGCACAGCGAAAAAATAGCTTTGATCCGGCTTTACGGCTGGCCCTAGAAGAAGATGGCTTGCTGCGGTGGAGTATAGTTTCCTTAACCAACTTAGAAGCAACCGCTGCGAAATTCGGCCGCAAGTCCAAGCATGTCTAAGCTCAGATCGAAGGTCTTTTTCCACCTCCCCAAGGTAGAGTGTAAACCGTAGTAATCACGCGTGTGGCGTGACGCTTGCGGTAGTTTAATCCACTTTTACAAAGGAAAAATGTAATGACCAACAAAAAGCTACAAAAGAAGCTTAAGGCCCTACACATTCACCGCGTCGCACTCGACTACAATGGATACGGTGATGAGGGTAGTACCGAAGACATTTGCTTCTATGGACAATCCGGCGAATCAATTGCAATCGATGACGAGGACCTGGCAACTCTGCTCGACGAATACCTCTGCGATCTCCTAAGTACACACTGGCCCGAGTGGGAACTAAACGAAGGCAGCTGTGGCAAGGCCACCATCGAGATGGACGCCGGCCGTATCGAGGTCCACCACGAACAGCGGTATGTAGAGACTGACCTAGACATCTACGAGGGTGAACTCAAATGGCGCATCCTTATCATCATGCTCTTTCGAGCGTCAGGAAGTGGGGCGGAGAGTGCCAGGACTATTTGCCTATCCATACATGGTTCGATGAGAGCAAAGCCTTCGTCGCCGATTTCAGACACCGTGCACTTCGCCATCATGCCGAGGGCATTTTCCTCTGCGAACGCCTATTCGGTTGCTCGATTACGACTTGTGATGGCAGAGTCGTGCCTGTCCGATGGGTCGGCGAACAGCACGTTAAAGAAGACCTTCGCCGAATTCCTACGGCCAATGACTGGTTGAAATGCATAGCCCCTGAACCATGGATGCTGGGAAGAGGGCCGTTGGAGCCAGGCGTGAGGTAAGTTAGGGATGGATCAAAGGGACATTTGGTTGTAATGCATTCACTCGCCAATATGGATGCTTACAAATGGGATGTCAGGTTAAGAACAACAGGAACACTTCGGTGCTGATCGTGCCCAGTCGTGCGCTGCGTTGGCGCACGCAAACGCTTTTAGCAACCCATTAGTTCAAGGAGCAACACATGAAACGCGATGAAATCAAATCCTTGATTGAACCTATAGAAGACCAACAGCTCAAGGCCAGAATCACTAAGGCCCTCTTCGGCCAATCTCATACCATCCGGCTCTTGGAAGATGATCTGACTCGAGCCAATGCGCCACGGCCCACTAGGCCGCCAAGTGAAGCTGAGATTCAACTGGAGTCGGATAGGAAACAAAGCAAGGATCAACGGCAAGAGATAGGTCAGCCAATTGAGGAAGTATTGTTTGAATGTCCCCATTGCAAGCAGGAAATTGAATACCTTAGTCAGTCTGTTGATTGTACGGTTACTCATTTCCTTAGACGCGATGGAGATGATATGGAACCGGATCACCACATGGGCCATACTTCGAATGGAGAATGGGAATGTACGGAGTGTGGGGAGAAAATCGATGAGGTATTGTTCCTGGGACCGTCGACTCGTTGACTTGCATTACGCCGCAATCGTGGATTCTTGGATGGCGGCATGAAGTCGATGATTGGGCGGGGCATGGGGCATAATCAAGAAACTCCTTTATCTTAGCCCATGATGGGCGACTACTTCCTGAGCATGGCCGGCGGTCAAAATCACCGGCCTTTTGTTTTGGCTGTCCAACCATCCTAAGAACTGATGGATGGTGAGCTGGCCGACTGGCATTCCAAATCAACTTCCTCTGGGAAATGCCGCCTGGAATAATCCATCGCCTTGGCATAAGCATTACTAAGCCGATTAAACTCTTCGCTGGACCCGCCACTATCTGGGTGCACTGACCTGACAAGCTTTCGCCAAGCCTGCTTGACTTGACTTGCTGGACAAGGCGATGTCAAACCAAGAGCTTCGTAGAAAGAAGGGACGTAATCATGCTGCCGTTCTTCGATGGGCTTGGAGTAAAAGGCGTCCTGGTGGGTGTAGACCCGGCCATCTCGCTCTAGTTTAGCCCTGTCCAAGGCATAGGTCCGCCGCCAGGCAAAGTCGCGCCAATCTCCGTAGAGCGTATGGTGAAAGGAATTACTTTCGGCATCAACGAAGACTTTCTTGGCTGTCTTTTTGAGAATACGATGAGCCGCCGATTTGGTTTCCCCGTCATAGTCGCTGGTCCAATCGCAATACAGGAACTCCATCGGCACGGCAGTTGACCCATCGCTGATTTGCTGGGCCTTTTTCTCACTTGCCAGCCGCCGTCGCCAATGTTCTGCATGGCCCGCAATCCCTTGAAAAGAAGGGGAAAGAGGAAAGCGGCTCCCCAAAGTTTGCCTTGCAGTTTCCTCGGCCGCTGAAGAGGTAGTTTTATACCCATAGGCAAAAGGTGGATGGCCGCCCAGCAACTCGTCATACAACCATGCCGCCCACAGCCATTTGTTTTTCCCCACAGAACAACGCGAGAACAAAACCTCTTGTACCTCTGTGTGACCTTCATTCACTTCAGCCATTGTGGCCTCCTCAATATGCAAATCGTTTCGTGCTTTTTCAGTCGCTTCTCAACGACATCCCACCGAACACCACCCGTATTAAAAGAGTGTGTGTGGATGCTTTTTAAGAATGTTGCTGGCTGTTTTCTGGAAAATGCAGGCCTTAGGTCGATGTGCCAGATATCGTTTAGCCCGAGCACTTGTTTGCTGGCCGATACGCAAGCAAGGCAGACGAGGTGATCGAAAAGCCAACCCAATTTGGTGAAAGTTTTCTTGAAAATCACCAAAAAAAACCAACTCAGCAACACTATATTATTATGCGTCTTGGATTAACTACCTGAGCGAGGGCCAATGCATGAAACACGCCAATTAGAGTACATTGCAGACGACGGCGAGATCCTTTCCATGCCGATTTACGAGCACTGGAAAGATCTGCCCAAAGATGTCCACGATCGCTATTACTGGAGCCTTCAGGGCCGCCGCATTAAGTCAAGAACCATTGCCAAAGCTGCCCTTCTCCTTCCTAGCGAAACGCCGGCCTATCAGCACAAGTTCTACTACAGCGAAGACCAAACGCAGGCCTACCGCGACCAATTCACGCTCGATTTGCATCACCTAATGGGGTGGTTTTCTCCCTATCGCCATGATTTTATAAGGCACCCCGACGATCACTCAGGCAAATTCAAGCACGCCAACCGAGGCTGGGGCTGGAAGGATGTGCGCAAACATGTCCTAGGCGAAGCTCAGATCGGCGTCATTGGCAACCAGTACGCTCGCTATTTGATTTTCGATGTGGATTACCACGCCTCGGACTCTCGGTGGGAACTGTTTCTGGCGAGGTGCAAGGTCTTTTACTCAGAGATCTCGAAGCTTGCTCAACAACTGGATGCCGTTTGGTTCGTTGAGGGCCGGCGGAACAACATCCAAGGCGTGCGCTTCATCTTGCTCCTAAAAAAAGAACACTGGATCCCCAAGCTCCGTGATGCTGCTCAGGAGTTCCTCGGCTTCTTGGATAAGCGCTACCCCAAACTTGCTGAGATTGAATCGTTCCAGCAGATTGAGATCTTTCCTGTCCATCGCAAAAAGAACTGCCAGGGAATGGGCTGCCGGTTGCCTTTGGGGGTCGATATTACGCGCGATGGCATCCTGGGGCGGGTCACGATCACTAACGAGTTCTTGACCCATGATCCCAAAACGAATCTGCGCCGCTTTGTCGAATGGGTGGATCAGAGCGGTGCCAATGTTCCTTTGAAGGAGTTCATGGACTTTATGATCCAGAATACGCCTAAGCACGAAGGACCAACGGAAGAGCCCATCAAGAAGAAGACCAAGGCTAGCTCCAACCGTCCTGGATGCATGGGCACACTTCCTTACAAATTGAAAGGCAATCTGAAGCGACTCTTGAGGGACTTTAAGCTCGGCAACATTCTCCCCGATACGATTGGCAAATATATCGCGGTGGTGGCGAGATTGCTCCATTTCTGGGGGGCTGATGCCGAGCAGGTCATCCAGGCTTGCATCGATCGTTGGCGTGCCCTGGGAATTGATACGAGCTTCAGCGACCGCGTTTCTGGCGATGAGAACGAGCTCTGGCGGGTTTTTGCTTACTTGAAAGAGGCAATTGAGCAGGACAACGGCTATCAAGCGGAGCCAGAGCAGTCCACGGCTATCTTCCAGGAGGTGGTTGCTTGCTGGCGTAGAAAAGACTTTGATCCAGCGGTTTATTTGCTAAACGATGATGCGGAATTGCCAGCTACGGGTTTGGATGTTGCGGATGTGGAGTTTAGGTTCGACTATTCTCAGAGGCTTTTGCTAAAGCAGCACTTGCATCCCGTATTGCGAGGAAGAACCGAGCTGGAGATTGAGCACACCTATGAATGCGCGGAGAGGGTCATTAAGTTCGTGCTCAAGTATCCGGAAAGAGAGCTGGCCTGTGTGGGTTTGTTGCCTTTGCTGTGCTCAGATTTGCCAATTAAATGGCATCGGAACAAGTGCTATGAGGTGGTGCGCTGCTTGGTGAGGTTGGGATTTATTAGGCCGGCGTCTGTGTATTCGGGCGGGAGAAGCTGGCTGTGGCGCGGGGAGAATAAGGAGCTCAATAAGGCGCGGAGGTTTGAGGTTGGTGAGGCGTTGGTTGGAGTGGGTGTTCCTCCCCCTGTTTCTATTCTTAGTCCTTTTTCGGAGTGCTGGGATGACGAGGACAGAAGCGAAGTGAGCTATCTCGAGCAGGAATACGGGCGCTTGTTTGGTTTTGGCGGCATTTCTGGGCATGCAGTGTTGAGCGGGTAGGCGATTTTGGGTGCTTGTTTGTGAGGGTTGGGGATCGGTGTGCGCTTAGGGTGGAGGCTCGTTAATGCGGCATTGATTGCCGAGTTAATGGGACTTTGTTTTTTATAGGAATGGAGCAAGGTGGAAGGAACAGGGCATGAATAGGGCGCTTTTAGCCACTAAGTTCCTCAAGGCGGCCAGCTAGTCAGCCGCTCGGCCGCTTTGGAATAATTTCCTGGTCTGTGCAAGTCGATGGGCCTGACCGGCAACGGCATGGCGCCTTATGGGTTGAAGAAGGCAACGGTTCACGGCAAGAAGGAGATCGTCAGGGATGACTGGACGCGCCATCTTGGCGGGCAGATTGTCGAGTGGCGAGCCCAGGGTTTCACCTTTGACGCGATCTACTGGCATTTGGTCAAGAAAGGATGTCGCCAAAGGAACGGTAAGGAGATTAGTCGAAGCCTGGTCTACAAATGGTTCGTTGGTGAGACGCAGTTAAGGGAGAAGGAAGAGGCGGTCGAAGCATTTTAGAGGGGTTAAAGGAGGGCTAAAGGGCCATCCGGCGCTGTGCAAGCGTGGCCACCGGGAATTGATGCGGCATTGGTCATTTGGAACGAAACGTCCGCCTTAATTTGGTCGAGCAGTTAGGCAGGTACAGGAGAGTTTGGCCAAGCCTCTCCTGGGTTAGATTTCTCCACGTTAGCTCAGAGTCCTTATGAATGATTCATTTGAATGGGCTCATCCAACAGCAATGGGTTGGTGGACCAAGTTTTTCCGCCGGTGCGGTGGGAGCCGGCTCAAGGTCGTCTATACCCGCGCAAGGCTGGGCGGCATGCAGGTTCGGCGACGGGAGTGTCGGAAATGTGGAAAGCGCATGACTACGTGGGAAAGAGAAATTGGATCTGGGTGACGACGGCGCGTTTTCGACATGATGGACTCAAATCTTCTACCCGCGTGCTGCGGCAGGATCGCCCAAACCAGAATCAAGCTACTATTACCTGCTTGAAAGTGGACGCAACCCCGCCCGCGGTTGACCGGACGGACACCAATCGGTATCGTCATTTCGGCGCGCGGCCTCGCCCCGGATTAGGAGCCTGCCTTGCCGACGCGCCGGAAGACTCGCACTTGCTGGATATCCAGCTGGGCGACGAATGCTGTTGGCCGCGGGTGGCCCGGATACGCCAGGCAGACTGTCAAGATCTTGCCTTCCAGGGTGTAGATGCCCTGGCGCGGCTTGCCGGCGTCAGGGCCCGTCTTCGACGTGAAACTGATCGCCGGCGGCTCGGTCAGGGGATCGGTCCAGCAGGCCCCACGCAAATTGCGCTGGTCGCCAACTCGCTCCTCGTAGGCGGGGCCTTTCAGGATCAGCCGCCGATGTTCCTCCTCGCCGTCCATGTCCTGCCCATCCTCTTCGACCAGGCGCCAGGTGCCGCGCAGCTTCTTCCGGACCTGGCCATTCCTCCATGCTCTGGTCATGGCCCCCGCACTCGTGGCGCCTAGAATGGCCCCGCCGGCCGTCCAGACGATCAGGCCCAGCGGCTGTTTTTCAGCGTTGGGAAGCCCGCAGAGAGCCAGAGCGCAGCCCGCGAAAATCATGCCCCACACAACGCGCTGGGCCACGGTTGGCGGGCGAGCAGTACCCGTCGGCTGCGGTGGGCCCGAGTCTGCTGGGGTAGGGACCGGCTTGTGCGCCCTTTCAAACGGCTCAAGTGGAATGACCCCGGGGTACCATTCCATGTACGGCCGGCCTCGGCCACACTCGGGGCAGAGAACCATCGCCAGGGGGGCACTGCAGTTGGGGCAGTTGCCGGCGGCCGCGAAGACATCAAACCGTGCCCAACAACGCAGGCAGGCCCAGAAGTTTCCCCTGGGCGGCGCCGCCCCACAGGAGGGACAGGCCGCTTCCTTCCGCCGCGGCGCGTCCAGCATGCGGATCAACGCGCGTGCGCTCTGAAATCCGACCAAGGAGAAGGACAAACCCAGGCCGGCCATAATCCCCCACACCAGTGAGCCCTCGACGATTGCGAAAACGAGAATGCCCAGCCCGGTCAAGAGGCCAATCGCGGCGGCCACCAGCAAACTGCGAGCACGGCCCATGACGAACCACAATAGTGCCTGCAGCATTTTGCCGCCGTCCAGCGGATAGACCGGGAGGATGTTGAACAGTAGCAGGCAGCCGTTGATCCAGAAGAGATTGGCAGCGAAGTGGTAGAGGTCCGGCGCCGTGTCCTGGCAGCCGGCGGCACGGCACGCGATCCAGAAACCGATTGTGGGCGCCAGCAACAGCACGTTGACCAGCGGCCCGGCCGCGATGCTCCACAGTACGGCGCCTGGCCGAGGCGGCGGATCGACGAAAGCAATCCCGCCGAGCGGCCAAAGTGCGATGCGATTGGCGATCCCTCCGACCGACCGGCAGGCCAGGACATGCCCGAACTCGTGCAGGAGCACAATGCCGAAGAGCGCCAGGTACTCGACTGCGTACCATACCTGCGATTCGTAATGCGCGATTCCCAAATAGTCGTCCGAACCGCTGGACTGCAAGCGCAGGACTGCGAAGAAAAACCATGACCAGTGCAGCATCACGTCAATTCCGGCGACGCGGAAGAGCCGGATCGATCCCTCCTGAATTCGCGAGTCAAGGCCTTGGGGCGGAGCGTCTGCCGGACGGTCGGGCCGGGATTCCGGTGTGCCCAAAGCTGGCGGTGACGCCGGCACGTCCTCCGATGACTGGCCTTGAATCCGCTGGTCTTCAGGATCATCGTTCATGAGCCATGCTCCGGCGCGGCGTCCGGATTCCATACGGCGGGCGAGCGGCACTCATTGTCGCTGCCCGCGGCCCGTAACCGCAACCCTTTTTCGAGACGGTGAAAGCATCGCATAATCAACAAAGTCCGTTATCGTCGCGGCACACCCCTATAGCTGGAACCAGCCATTCGATGACATTCCCGGCGGGGCTTTCGGTAAAGCGAATTGAATGTGCAAGGGCTTGCCGCCGAACAACGGCATAAGGGTAGAGTCGTTTGCCAGACGCGACTTTACAGGGATGGGATTATGTGCCCGTTTGTTGGTAATCTGTGGCCTGTGAGTGGACACGACCCACCGGTTGCGTCCACTTCTATTCCGGGAATGCCCCAATTACAATTGCCTAAGCGCGAAGGCCAGGACCTAGCGCGTTTCAGAATTAACCGATTCGCGACGGTCTAGGGACATTTATTGCATTTGCATTGCTACCTCGCTACTCTCTCAATAGTCAAAAGGCATGTCAGATAGGATATAAAGTTCTGCATATACAAAGGCTTGTTGCAATGCATTTCTTGAGGAGATCCCCATGTTTTCCTGGCCCAGGATTTCAAAGTCAAGCGACTCGCATTTACCCTTTCAGTTTCGTCCCTGTTTAGAAGTTTTGGAAGACCGTGACTTGTTTAGTGTCAACAGCCTGGCCCCTATGCCGGCGCCCTGGGTGCAGGTTTTTCATGGTGACTTCAATGGTGACAGCAAGCAGGATGTGGCCGGCATTGATAGTTCCGGCCAGTGGTGGGTGAGCCTTTCAACGGGCACTTCGTTTACGCCGCGCACCAAGTGGGCGCAGTGGTCGGTTCCCAGCGCCTGGACAAAACTGTTCGTGGCCGATGTAAACGGAGATGGTAAGGACGACATTGTTGGTTTTGGCTTTAACGGCGCTTGGTTTGTCGGCATCTCCAACGGCACAGACGCATTCATGACCGGCCCTTCTTGGGCACAATGGTCCATCCCCTCTACCTGGAGCCAACTCTTTGTTGGCGACTTCAATGGCGACCATAAGGCCGATATTGCCGGCTTCGGCAACAACGGGGCCTGGTTCGTCGGGCTTTCCAATGGAACGGACACTTTCGCCACGGGCAACGCCTGGGCTAATTGGTCATCCGCAGCCGGTTGGCAACAGGTCTTCGTCGATGATTTCAATGGCGACGGTAAAGCCGACGTGGCCGGCTTCGGCAAAAATGGAGCGTGGTTTGTCGGCCTTTCCAACGGCGTCGATACCTTCGCAACCGGGCCTAAATGGGCTCAGTGGTCGCCCTCGTCGGCCTGGAGTCAACTATTCACCGGCGATTTCAACGGAGACCACAAGGCAGACATTGCCGGCTTCAGTGTCAATGGCGCCTGGTTCGTCGGCCTTTCAGACGGTGTGGGCCAATTCACAACCGGCGCCGCCTGGGCCCAATGGTCGCCTGCGTCCAGTTGGGCCCAGGTTTACGTCGGCGATATAACCGGCAATGGTAAGGCCGACGTTTTGGGCTTTGCTTTGCAATCGTCCGGCACAGGTTCCTATGAAGAAGATTACGGCGTCTGGTATGTCGGCTACTCCAACGGGATCGACACGTTTACTACTGGCGGCAACTACGGCGCCTGGTCTTCACCCAATAACTGGGCCCAGATTTTCGTAACCGACTTTAACGGCGATGGCAAAGCTGATCTCGGCGGGTTCGCCACCGGCAGCTTTGATTTCGCGGCTTCACTCTACAATTACCCGTGGACGAACGTTCCGGCCTGGAATGTCGGCTTATCCTCAGCTGGCAATTACAGTAGCACGAGCGTTTGGCTTCGGTGGACCTAAATAGGGGTCATGACTTCCCTTAACCCTTTTTTGGCCCTATTACTGACTTCGAGGCCAGGGCTTTCTTTTGACCAAGGCCGGTGATGAAGTTCAGCCAGTTGGCCGCGCCCGCCGCGTTACCGGTATTACCTTTCTCGCTCTAGGCGCCATCATCTGTCTTCGCATGGCTTGTCTCTTTGCCTTCTATCGGTTGGCCTTTGGCCGAGATGAGTGGATCCGATTCGTGTTCTGGCTATGGTTGGGATTGGTATTATCGTTAATAGGCTGTTGGCTCAGATTCCGCTAGCAAGCGGCAGCGTGCCTGGCCGCACTATCGGTGCCAGCGCTCTTTGGTCTGGCGTACTTAGCTGACCGCTTGGGTCTATGATGACTCGCGTCATGTCAAAGCAGTTTTCGCGGCATAGAGGGCCTGTTTGTTGCCCAGAAGAAACCTAAACCAAAACCGTCACGAAACACTTCTTGCACTCCGCGATCCTTCTTGGCCTCTGCGATTCAAGCGCTTTCGCCCAATGGCAAACCCAGACCATCGGCACCAAATCCGATCTTCGCGGCCTTTGCGTTGTGAGTCCCAACGTCGCATGGGTCAGCGGTACAGAGGGTACCTACGCGCGAACCACTGACAGAGGCAAATCTTGGTCGATTGGAACCGTGCCCGGTGCGGAAAAACTCGACTTCCGCGATGTCAAAGCGTATGGAAAGACCAATGCCTATCTTCTCAGTGCCGGCCTTGGCGACGCTTCCCGCATCTACAAGACGATTGACGGCGGCAAGTCGTGGGCGATGCAATTCAAAAGTACCGACCCTGAGGCCTTTCTTGATGCCATGGCCTTTTGGGATGAGAAAAACGGCATTGCACTTGGCGACCCGGTAAAAGGGCTGTTTCAATTGATTGTCACTACCGACGGCGGAGCCAATTGGAAACCGCTTGTGGCAAAGATTCTACCGCCTGCCTTGCCGGGTGAGGGGGCCTTCGCGGCCAGCGGCACGTGCCTCATCACCCAAGGTGAAAGCGACGTCTGGTTCGCGACGGGCGGAGCAAAGGCCCGCGTCTTTCATTCCAAGGATCGAGGCCAAAATTGGAATGTCAGCGAAACTCCGATCATTGCAGGCGCCGAATCCGCTGGTATTTTCTCGATTGCATTCCGCGATAAGCAACATGGCATGATCGTCGGCGGCGATTATCGCAAACCCGATGACACCAGGGCGACTGCAGCGACCACCTCCGACGAAGGCAAAACATGGATGCTCATCGATAAGCAGCTTCCGTTTCGCTCTGCGGTGGCTTGGGCACAAGATGGTTGGGTCGCCGTGGGCACGTCTGGGTCCCACTTTTCCCAGGATGACGGCGCCACTTGGAAGCTGCTTGACCGTGAGAATTACAACAGTGTCGGATTCATCCCAACTGGTGAAGGCTGGGCTGTTGGCCCGAAAAGTCGAATCGCAATGTTTGCGAAGTTAGTGGGTTTACCCTCATCGCATAGCTATGAGTGCATTGATGCAGTGGGGTCGCAAAGTCTGGGTCGCCAATTGCGTAAAAAGCCGCGCTGGTTCCAGCATTCATGCACCGTCAGGGCGACTGGATTACGAAGGTTGTCGATTTTCAGGAGTTTAGGCCACAAATAGGCCTCTCTTACCGGAACGTCGGGTGGACGCAAGCGGAGGGTCGCGTCCACGAATTGCCACTTTCATTGGCGGAATTCGACGCAGACAACGAGTACGATCAGAAAGGTTAGAACCTCTTTGTCCGCCGTCTTAACGTCGGAGGTGTTTAGGCACATATCACCGGCAAGGGGCTACATACTTAGCAGACACTGCAAGGATTAATTAGAGCAGGGCCGGCTGCTCGCCCTTTTCAGCAGATTCGGCTCTCCCCTTGACGCCTATTCCGCATGGCGAGTAAGTCCCGGCCCTGCCCTACTCCGGTTGCTTGCTTAGCTACTCAACGGAAATCGCCTTGAAGCAAAAAATCCTCGGCTGGAGGAGAGGAGAATTCCCACCAGGCCTATACCGAGCAAAACATAAGACTTAGGTTCGGGGACGGCGCTGACCGAAGGACCTTGAAAGAATCCACCATCCGAAGTAACGCTGGCGCCCGCCGGCAAGTCGAAACTGACTTGAGCGGTGTGGAAAAAGTCGAGTGCGGCTCCGTTGACCCCAACGACTCTTAACTCGAAGGTTAGATTGTGCATTTCATCGTTATGGGCCAGGAAGGTTTGCATGGTGTTGAGGTTGACTGGGTGGGCACCCGGGGAGACGAGGGTAGTGCCAGGAACAACCGCCCCGGGACTGGTCGTCAGGGAACTCTCATCGGATATGGCTCCGTTCAATACGATTACGGCATTGCCTACAATGTTGACCCCGACAGAGGGAGCCGGCAGGGTTGTAATGCCATGAGCGTCAAAGTGGGCGATGATCATGGCTCCACCGCTAGCCAAGTTGTGAAATTGGAACGTGTCGGCGAGGAAAGCGGACACTTCCAACGTGCCGAGGGCATTGGGCGGGCTATCCGATTGCAGGCTAGCGCCCATGCGCCCCAGGCCGGACAAGACGAAGGCCTGGCCGGTGCCGAATTGAGGTTCGTTGAAGGTTTTATCGATTGAAAGCGGCGCGATGAGCGGGGGTGAGCTTTCCACAAAAACTTGGCCGTTCGAGTCTTGGACAATAACCATGACGCCGGCCCGCGCAGGGGCGGCGGCATTTAAGCCAAATAGAAAGCCAAGACTCAACAGAGCCCAGGCCTTAATCCGAATAGCCTGGAAGCGCGTGAATGTTGCTCGGGAATGCTTGATCATGGCAGGAATCTCCATTCGGGTGAGGGTCTGCCCCAGAACAAGGAGGATCACACAAAGCGCGCAATCCAAACGACGGGTCATTACCGGTCCGATGAAGGATTGGCTCGGCGGTAAAACCTCACCTGTGCCTTCGGCTCTTAACCTTTCAAGCGCGATCCCACCCAAAACCGGCCCAATAATTATCGCTTTTTGAAAGAAACACCAATCTGAACAAAGGCCTCGCAGGCTGTTGACCGCCGTGAGCGGCCCGTCTAGACTGGGTAAACTTTCAATTCAAGGCCGATTTGTTAGCCTTTTGCGCTTAGGATGTTAGCCCATGCCGCGCGCGGATCATGAAGCGGTGCAGTTTTTGGCCGAGGCTCGAGCGGGATCTACCCATGCTTTGGGCCAGATGCTGGATGCTTGCCGGAATTATTTGTTGCTTGTGGCTGAGCGTGAGTTAAATCCCGAATTGAGAGTTAAAGGAGGCGCTTCCGACCTCGTTCAGGAAACGCTCTTGGATGCGGTGCATGCTTTCCCCTCTTTTGAGGGCGATTCCGAGGCGGCGCTTTTAGCGTGGCTGCGGCGCCTCCTGCTGAATAACGTCATTAGTTTCGCTCGGCGTTTCCGTATGGCGGGCAAGCGCGCTATGGAGCGGGAGATCTCGCTAGGGGGTGAATTCTTATCCTCTCATAATCCCCGACAGCAACTTGCCGCTGATGTTCTTTCGCCCAGCAAGGAAGCGATTCGCAAGGAGGAAACCGAGTCGATCCAGCTGGCTCTGGAACATCTTCCCGAGGACTACCGCCGGATCATTCATTTACGCTACGAAGAAGATCGCTCCTTTGAAGAGATAGGCCGCTTGCTCGAACTGACGCCCAATGCTGCCCGCAAGCTTTGGGTTCGGGCCATCAAAAGATTGCAATTGGAAACGGATCCCTCTTCATGAAGCCGACTGATCAGGATCCCTTTGACGAGGATTTGACGTCACTTCTTGCCTCCTACGACGATGCCTTGGCTTCGGGACACGTTCCCGATGAACTCCCACTTCCCGACACGTCGCTCGAATTGCAGGTCCAGCTTAATCGAGATTTGACTTTTGTGGAGAAAGTCCGGGCCACTTTTGGAAGTGAAAAAGGGAAGAACAAAACAGGAGTAGCCAACTCCTTAAGCCGGCCCAGTTCGCCCTCCGCGGACGGTCACTCACAACATGAAACCTCACAGACGCTGGGCCGATTCCATGTCCTTCGTGAATTAGGGCGAGGGGGCTACGGCGTGGTTTATTTAGCCTATGACCCGCTGCTAGAGAGAAACGTGGCCCTTAAAGTTCCGCGCGCTGAAATTATGGTGAATGCCTCGCTCAAAGAACGTTTTTATCGGGAGGCGCGCGCAGCGGCGGGATTGAGTCATCCCAACCTTGTGCCGGTTTACGAAGCGGGCGCAATAGGACCGATTTGTTTTCTCATTTCAGCATATATTCCCGGATCCAATCTGGCTCAGTGGCTAAAAGAACGCACCCATCCCCTTCCTTTTTCTGCCTCGGCGCGATTGACCGCTCAATTGGCTCAGGCCATCGACCATGCCCATGCCAAGGGCATTCTGCATAGGGACCTGAAGCCGGCAAACATACTGTTGGAACGTGCGGAAGGCGGGCTACCTTCCGATGATGCGAGCACAGTTCTGGACCATTTTCTCCCACGCATTACCGATTTTGGCCTTGCCAAGCTCCTGGTAGAAGCGGACCAAGACTTGACGCACAGCGGCGCCGTCGTAGGCACCGTCTGCTATATGGCTCCTGAACAGGCGGTCGGAAAAAACAAGGATATTGGACCCCAAGCCGATGTCTACGCTCTCGGAGCGATTCTTTATGAACTGCTGACGGGCCGCCCCCCGTTTCAGGGGGAGACCGATCTGGATACGCTTGTGCTCGTGCGTTCGCATGAGGCTATTCCGCCCTCGCGCTTTCGGCCCAGCTTGCCTCGCGACCTGGAAACGATTTGCCTGAAATGCTTGCAAAAAGATCCGCGCTCCCGCTACGCAACGGCGCGAAGCCTGGCAGAAGATCTAAACCGATACCTGGAAGGCCGGCCCATCTCAGCGCGGCCGGGCGGCCTTTTTGAGCAGGTTGGCCGGTGGTCGCGAAGAAACCCTTCCTTGGCCCTGATGAGTTCCCTGGCCGCCGGAGCAGTGTTAGCCGTGGTTGGCGTTTCCCTCTGGTTTGCGTTCTATGAACAGGCGGCCTCGGAGAAATTGAAAGGGGAACAGGACAAAACCAAGACGGCCTTGGTTGATGCACAAGACCAGTATCACTTAAGCCGGCGGCAAGCGGCTTTGCTCAAGATCAATCAAGCCCTGGGCCGGCCCATGAATCGAGGTTATAGCCAGAGAATGCTCTACTTCGCTCAAAGTCTGGAAACGATTACGAAACTTCCCCCCGAAATGGGTGCTGACTTGGAGCACATGGTCGGTATTAATCTTGCGGCTTGGAGCAACTCCATTCGGCAACGCAGGAATACGATGGTGGTGCCGGCCGCGGTTTGCTGCCTGACCTTCAGCAAGGATGGGAAATATCTCGTCGCGGGTTGCAAGGACGGCTCCATTCAGGGATGGGCCGTGAAATCCGGCGCTCCCTTGGGCCCTCCACTCCGGCTTGGGACTGCCGTTCAATCAATGGTTTTTTCCTCACAAGACGGGCAAATCACGGTCGTTGATCTTGACCAGACCTTGTCCTCCTGGAATCTGCCAGCAGGTAGAAGATTGACCACGGCAACAATTTCCACACCCAAAGGGTGTCAGGCGACTCTGGGCCCTGACGGCCGATTGTGCTTGACCTGCGAGTCAAACGGCATGCTCCAGATTTGGGATGTGGCGTCAGGTGAAAGAGCAGGCTCGCCCTGGAAGCACCAGTCCCCGGCTTGGTCAGCCGCTTGGAGCGCCGACAGCAAAAGGATCATAACCGGCTGCGCAGACGGCTCAGCATGCCTTTGGGATGTTGCGTCGGGCAACGGAACCTTGCGGGAAGCCAAGAAGATTCATGATGGCCCGATTTCAGCCGTTGCATTCGACTCTTTCGCCTCGGTGTTTGCCACGGGCGGTGAGGACCGCGCCGTTCGCTTATGGAACGGACCTTGGAACCTTATAGCCCAATTGGAGCATCATGGTCGTGGCAATGCCTTGACCTTCAGCTTGGACGGGCAGAATCTGCTAACGGGTTGCTTCGATGGTAACGCCCGCGTTTTTGACGCGGCTTCGGGCCAACTGCAGGGCGAGGAACTGGCATTTTCCCGGTCGGTGGGTGCCGTGGCCTTCAGTCCCGACGGCAGTCTGCTGGCTACTGGTAGCGACGAAGGGGCCGTTCACGTTTGCTCGGCCGTTTCCTGCCAACCGGCCGGCATCGCCCTTCCGCATGAAGGGGCGGTTTTGGCAACGGCCTTTAGTCAAGACGGTCGGTTTGCCGTGACAGCATGCGCCGATCATTTTGCCCGTATTTGGGATTTCAGCGTTTCCCCACCACGCGCTAAGCTTCTTCCGCATGCCGAACCGGTTCATGCCGTTTCATTCTGTCCCACCGACCAAAATCTTTTTCTGACCGCAACTCCTCATCATGTCTGTTTTTGGGATCCATGTGATGGCAAACAATGTCGACGTCCCATTCCTCTCGAAACCCCAATAGTAGCTGGGTTGATCCGCTGGAGTTCGGATGGACGCTTGCTTTGGATCGCCGGCACCAATTCCCAGGCTTCTTTGTGGGACGCGCTAAAAGGGGAGCAGATTGGGAAGACTATGGTCCATGAAGGCGCCATCACGGGGGCGGCTTTTAGCCCTAACGGAGACTGGATCGTGACCACCAGCGCGGATCGTACTGCTTGCTTGTGGAACACGATCGACTTGAAAAAGCCCTTGGTGCTGAGTCATCCGCACGGCGTGACAGCCTCCGCCTTTAGTCCCGATGGCCAGTTCCTGGTGACGGGCTGCCTGGATTCGAGAGCACGGATTTGGAATGTTAGCTCGGGCAAATTACTTGATGAACTGATTCACAACGGATCGGTTTATGATGTAGCCTACAGCCCTGATGGCCGGCAAGTCGTTTCAGGCAGCGCGGATAATACCGCCCGGCTATGGGAACCCACTACCGGAAATCAACGAGTCTTGAAGCATCCGAGTGCCGTGAGAGCTGTGACTTATAGTGGCGACGGCAAAAGGATCTTGGTGGCCACGGATAATCAGGCGCAAATGTGGGATGCCCGAACGGGATTTCCCCTAGGACCGCCTCTTGTCAACACCGATAAGATCCTGAATTTCGCCTTTAGTCCGAATGGGAAAAACGTGCTTATAGGAACGCGTGCCAATGCCGCACTGTTATGCCCGCTCACCATGCCCATTCAAGGAGACCCAAACCGCCTCGTATTGTGGACGCAGATCATAACCGGTATTGAACTCAATGCCGACGGGGCGGAGCAATTGCTAACAGTACCCGCCTGGCTTGAAAAAAAACGGGCTCTGGACGAACTAGGGGGCCCACCAATCCCATAGAGTGAAGACGAAACTGCAAACTTACTCAGGTAGTGAGATTTGCCCCGGATTCGTTTCTTATTGCACTCGGATATCAAGCCGTTGTCAGACGGTGTTCTACACCTGCCGCTTCCTCCATCAGGGATTCAGCCACTTTCACTTGAGCCTCTGCACCTCGGTAAACCGTCGCGACCACGGCAATTGGCACACGGTCCTTAACACCATTTTGGCCATCGACCTGGGCAAGTACAAGAGTGTTGCTTGTCTGTGTTGGCACCACCGAGGATCCGCTGTTCACCACATTCCCGACCACCCGGACCGAGTTGACGCGCTTGCTCGAAAAGCATCGAGGCCTGCTACTAGTGCGGCCGGGTCCGCGACCTGTGTTGGGGGTTGCGTGTCGGGTCGCCGACAATTCAGGACCAATCCGCCCTGGCCCTAGACAACATCGGCGAACAATCGCCCCATCTGCCTAGAAATTCTTGCAAGACTTGATGCTGATCCGCCGACTCAAGCGGACGCGACCCTTCCCTCGCGTCCACTCAACTCACTCTGAGGCATTGCCTCAAGAGGCCAGCGACCAGGACTATGCCGCCGCCTTTGGGATGGACTACACCACGGCCCCAACAAAGCGTTTCGCCGGACGGACACTTTCTCATTAGGTCGGGGCGACTGGATCTGAACCGAGATTGCATACTCTCTTCCCGGTCAACTTTTTTCACTGCATTATGCCGAGTTTCACGGAATCCAATTCACGCTTTTTTTCAAAGGCTTTTTGGCTATCAAGGCTATCATCAGGTCATTAGCCTTTATGGATCACCCCGCATACTCAAAAGTAAAGACGATCTATATCTCTAGGGGGCTGGCTTCCGATGATGGGAACAACCATGAAACTGTTCTTCCTCCCTCCAATCCTTCTTGGCTTCTGCAATTCTGTCGTGATCGCTCAATGGCAAGAGCAGACTATTAAAACGAATGCTGACTTCCGTGGCCTTTGTGCCGTTAGTCCAAAAGTTGCATGGGTCAGCGGCACAAAGGGGACTTATGGACGAACCATAGACGCCGGTAAAGCTTGGACCGTTGGAACAGTGCCCGGCGCGGAGAAACTCGATTTCCGCGATGTCGAAGCCTTCGGCGAAACCACGGCCTACCTCCTGAGCGCCGGACTCGGCACGGCTTCCCGCATATACAAGACGGTTGATGGCGGCAAAACGTGGATCCTTCAATTCGAGAATAAGGAGCCCATGGCTTTCTATAACGCCATCGCCTTTTGGGACGAGAAGAATGGTATTGCCCTCAGCGACCCTGTAAAGGAGCGATTTCAGCTAATCATCACCGATGACGGCGGCACGAATTGGAAAGGGCTTCCGGAGAAGGGCTTGCCGCAAGCCTTGCCAAAGGAAGGAGCATTCGCTGCCGGCGGCACCTGCCTGGTCGCTCATGGCGAAAAAGATGTCTGGTTTTCTACTGGCGGAGCCAAAAGGGCCCGCGTCTTTCACTCCAACGATCGGGGTCAAAATTGGACCGTGAGTGAGACGCCGATTCTTGCCGGCAGCGAGTCGGCCGGCATATTCTCAATCGCTTTCCGCGATCAGAATCACGGGGTGATTGTCGGCGGAGACTACCGCAAGCCTAACGACAACGGCGCAAATGCCGCCATCACAAACGACGGCGGCAAAACCTGGACTCGGATTGACAAGCCGCTCCCCTTTCGATCCGGCGTTGCTTGGGCTAAAGACCGGTGGGTTGCCGTAGGCACGTCGGGTTCCCATTCTTCCCAGGACGACGGCGTGACTTGGAAACAGCTTGATCGAGAGAATTACAATACCGTCGGATTCACTTCGTCTGGAGAAGGCTGGGCTGCCGGACCGAAAGGCAGAATTGCGAAGTTCTCGAAGTAGACCTCCTCAGCGAGGTAGGTAGCGTCTTTTCCGCTTGATACATTTTCCGAGGTGGCAGTCATCTGACATCTAGCAGGAGGAATTTACATGCGTTCCACCCGTACTATGCAGATAGTGATTCTCAGTTTTTTGCTAACCGAAGGTCCGGCCGTCCGGGCCGACCCACCGATCAAGCCACTTGCCATCCTCGATGTTTTCAACCTTCAGCTCGCCGCCGATCCGCAGATTTCTCCGGACGGCAAGCGGATCGTTTATGTGCGGCAGTTCAATGACATCATGGCTGATCAGCGGCATTCGAACCTGTGGATCGTCAATTCTGACGGCAGCGAGCATCGGCCTTTAACAACGGGGAACTTCAACGACGCGTCTCCGCGCTGGTCGCCCGATGGAACGCAGATCGCTTATACCTCCAACCGCGACGGCGGGGTGCAAATCCACCGGCGCTGGCTCGACGGCGGCCAGACCGCGAAGGTAACGAGCCTTACCACCACACCGTCCGGCATTGCCTGGTCGCCGGATGGCAAGTGGATTTCGTTCACGGCACATGTTGCGGAATCTCCCAAGACGCTGATCCAGATGCCAGCGGCGCCCGAAGGCGCCAAGTGGGCCGAACCGGCCAAAGTAATCGACAAACTTGTCTATCGCTTCAACGGAGCAGGTTACCTGAAACCGGGCTTCACCCACTTGTTTGTCGTGCCGGCTGACGGTGGGACGGAGCGGCAGATTTCTAGCGGTAATTATCCGCATGGCGGAGCCGCCAATATCGCCAGCGAGGCAGTGTGGACTCCCGACGGCAAGTATTTGATCATGTCGGCCAACCGGCACGAAGACTATGAAACCGATCGGATGAATACTGAAATCTACGAATTCTCGGTGGCTGACGGCGGTGTGAAAGCCCTGACCAATCGCAAGGGGCCGGATGATAGTCCCGCCATTTCACCCAACGGCAAGCTCATTGCTTATGTGGGTTATGACGACAAGTATCAGGGCTACCAGGTGCGGAAGCTCTATGTGATGAATCGCGACGGCAGCGGCGCGAAACTACTGTCCGGAGAACTCGACCGCGATGCTTTGAGCCCGCGCTGGGCGGCGGACAACAGCGGCGTTTACTTTCTGTCGCCAGATGAGGGGAATACCGGCCTAGGTTTTATCACTTTGGATGGCAAGATACAGTCGCTGGCCGCCAATGTCGGATCGGGTACGAGTGCCTACGGCGGAGGCACCTCATTCAGTGTGGCTAACAACGGGGCGTTTGCTTTCACTTACTGCCGTCCCCATGTTCCAGGCGACATAGCGGTAGGAACAGCCAAGGACCGCAGCACCAAGCTCATTACTTCAGTCAACGAAGGTCTTTTGAGTGGCCGAATACTCGGCACAGTCGAGGAAATCTGGTACGAATCCTCGAAGGACAAACGAAAGATACAAGGCTGGATTCTCAAGCCTCCGGGGTTTGATCCCAACAAGAAGTATCCGCTGATTCTCGAGATCCACGGTGGTCCGTTTGCCAACTACGGGGACCGCTTTGATCTAGAGAAGCAATTGATGGCCGCCAGCGGCTACGTGGTGCTTTACACCAATCCACGCGGCAGCACCAGTTACGGGGAAGAGTTCGGCAACCTGATCCACCATGCCTACCCCGGCGACGATTTCTTCGACCTGAACTCCGGCGTCGACGCCATGTTGAAGAAGGGATACATCGACCCGGATGGGCTATATGTAACCGGCGGCAGCGGCGGCGGCGTGTTGACCTGCTGGATGATTGGCCGAACGACGCGCTTCCGTGCAGCCGTGACGGTTTATCCGGTCATCAACTGGTACAGCTTTGTCCTCACATCGGACATCGGCGCCTGGGCAAGTAAATACTGGTTTCCCGGCCTTCCCTGGGATCACGTCGAGCATTATGAGAAACGATCGCTTCTCTCGGTTGTGAAGAATGTAAAAACGCCAACGATGGTGCTCACCGGCGAAGCCGACTGGCGCACGCCCATGTCCGATTCCGAGCAGTACTACCAGGCGCTCAAAATACTTGGAGTGGAAAGTGTTCTCGTGCGCGTGCCTGACGAGCCCCATGGAATTTCCGTGCGACCGAGCCATCACATGTCGAAAATTCTGCACATCATCACATGGTTCGATAAACACCGAAAGAAGCCTGATCAGAAGGCTGCAAAGTGACATGTTTAGTCCGATGGCGGCTGTCTTAGTTGCCAGCAACATCGCTTTCGACTGGACGCAAGCGCACGGTTGCGTCCACCCAAATTAGCGGATTTACGTCAATTGCGTTCTTTACTCAACGCCGCATCGGATCGAACTCTAACCTAGAGCCGCTTCATTGGGGCTTGAACCCAAAGTCCTGGCAAACGCCGAGAATCGTATTCCAATGTGCATCAAGGTCAGAAGGAGTCAGATTGCTTGCCTCTCTGTTTGCTTCTTCAGGCCGGCTGAAAGTGACCTTGCAGCCCTCAAGCCTCACGGCATTCATCCCATATCGCTTTTTCGCGACGATATGCGCACCCAAATCGGCCAATGACTATTTCCATGCCTTGAAAGCGTCACTCGAAAGTGTCTGGTCTCTGAAGCTCTGTATTTTTAGGGTCATCTGCGTCCCCCGTCTCATTGTCCAGGAAGGCATTCCCCTTGAGGTTCTCCTATCCTCTAGAGTTTAGTGCGGGCTGACTAAAAGGAGATTACCGATAAACTCGACCATTTCAGGGTAGAATGATGGGATGAACGTGCCAATGGTCGAATCGGAATGGGTGGCGTGTAGTGATCCGAAACCGATGCTGCGCCATCTGGGATGTAAGGCAGGCGAGCGCAAACGCCGGTTGTTCGCCTGCGCCTGCTGCCGACGCGCCTGGCACCTGCTCGCCGACCCCCGTGTCCGAGACGCCGTTGAGACCGCAGAGCGATATGCGGATAAGGAGGCCAGCGAGAGCGAGTTGGAAGACGCTAGTGACTGTGCGGAAGTTGCCTACCGCTCCGCCACTACCAAGGCGGGAAGCCACACCGCCGCCCACGCCGCTGTCTCTTCGACAGCTGGTGGCCTGGACGCCTCATTTACTGCGGTCCTGGCCGCCCAGGGGATTGTCAACCCGAAGGACACCGCCGACCCGAGTGATTGCGAGCGAGCCAGTCTCGACGCCGAGCATGCCGACCAGACTTCCTTGCTCCGAGACATCGTCGGCAACCCTTTCCATTCCGTGGCCCTCGAGCTTTCCTGGCTCGCCTGGCATCGCGGCGCCGTAACCAAGATCGCAAAAACTATCTATGACAACCGTGCCTTCGACCGCCTGCCGCTCCTAGCAGAGGCCTTGGCGAACGCCGGCTGCACCAACGAAGCCATCCTGGCGCACTGCCGCTCTGGCGGTGAACATGTGCGCGGGTGTTGGGTGGTGGATTTGCTGCTGGGGATGGATGAGCCGAGACCGGAGCGGGGATGGCCACTCCTGGGACGTGAGCGGCGACCGCGACGCGTGCTCCCGGCCGAATAATCTAGGCAGCCATTTCCATGACCAGAGAGATAGCAAAGGGCTCAGCGTCGCCAGCTGCTCCCATCCCCATAAGTGATTCTTGAGGTACCCGGCGATGGACGGCGACCCATAGTGCGGCGTGCCGATGTAGACGATCTTGTCAACCTTCGGCCACAGCGCCTTGCCGTGAATCATGAGCGTTGTGCGGATCATTAGTCCGCCTATGCTGTGCCCGACCAAGTACACTTTTTTTCCGTAGTCATCATAGGTTCCAAGAATTGTGTCGCACATGGCGTCAGCCGATTCCCGCATTCCCTTGCGCCAATCATAGGGGAAGTGCACGCTTCCGCCGAAGACGTTGGACCTCGCCACCGCCCGACAGAATGGTTCATACGAGAGATCGACGGCTCCAGGCACGATCACCGCATCCTCGTCGAGATCGCCTTTGCCACTGTCGTTCAACCGAAGCTGATCCAGCTTATCGCGCGCCCGAGCGATATCCATCCACCACACGCCTCCTAATCCGTTGCTTTGAAGTGTGCTTCCCATGATTCCGGGCGCGAACACAACATTTTTCGGCCCGGCGCCGAGATGCTGCTCATCGGGGCGCTGGTCCATGAACTGGCCAAAAGCATCGTGAATGTCCAGGGGATGTCCCCACATGCGTGGGGGTGAACCGTACGAGCCGATTCTTTCGCCTATCGACAATACGATGTCCCCACATGCGTGGGGGTGAACCGGCCCCGCCGAGTTGGGAAAAGATAATCTTGCCGATGTCCCCACATGCGTGGGGGTGAACCGGGAGGAAGCGATACATACGCGGCTAAGTCTCGAAAGCAGGCACAGACCTTATAGCGCAATGAGAATATACCCATGCCGCAAACACCGTACGTTTGGTTTTCGGCGGTGTTCGCAGGCGCCTATCCATCTCGAAACTGGTGGGAGAGTGGTGGCTTTACGAAGAGGCGCACCAGCCACAGGCGAACCGGTATATGATGCCGCATACACTTTCGGCACTTAGTTCCGTTTAACGTCTAGATTATCACCGAGGGCCACGAGGTGCGGGCCTTGGTCAACGTCAAAGCAAACCTCTTGTGCCATTTTCAAATGCACGGTGTGAGATCGGTACCGCCTGAGGATGGTCTGTGCCAGCCGGTCCCGCCTCTCGGCCTCCACTACTACCAAGGTTCGGCCAGCCTTGAACTTTTCGCAAAAGTACGCGGCTTCCTTTTGCGACAGGCCCAAATTAACCAAGGTCTTTTGGATTCGGTCCCCTGGCCTGCTTTCTTCTTGGGCTGCCACCGCGATTTGATCCTCCCGAAACCCGGCACGTTGTAATTCGTCCACGGCGTTCTGCGCCTGCCAGCGATCCTCGCAGGCCTCGACCACAGTAGTAGCAGTGTATGCTTTCATAATGCTAAACCACCTTTTGTAATCATTCTGTTCTTGAGTTTAATTCAGGGCTTGCCGGACGGAGGTCAGCTCGATGCGATCCAGGGAAGAATTAACCAAAAGGCAGCAAAACGCCCCTCAGCGGCACGCTTGTACTTGTCACCTTGGCCCTGCCAGACGGCCAAGTAGTCATTGGGCCACACGGCCATCGTCTAGTGCCACTTCGGCGGCACTTTGAACTCCTATCCCCGCATTTCCAGATCGGTCGGGTGCAGTGCAACCCGTTTTGCGCCAGCAGGCTGGGGAGCCGTTCCAAGGACCGGACCGGCGGGTTTTAGGTGCTCGGCGCGGCCGGCTCTTCCGGCCCCCAGTGCGCTCGTGCCTTGCCCTTCCTCACCAGATCTGCCAGCCCTTTGTGAACCAGATCGCGATGGAGCTGGTGCATTAAGGGCGATTCCGGGGACGCCAAACTGTTCGTGCAGGAGACGAAGGCGGTCAATGATGTGCTTCGAAAGTTTTCGGGCCTCAGGACAGTCCCTCTTGTCAGAAGCTAGCTCCCTAAGCACGACCAAGAGCCGGCGGCTGATCTCTTCGCCGTACCGACTCTCGTTTGTCTGACAGAACTTTTCGTACAAGTCCGGGAGCTGTGGAAAGCAGCCGTCAGAGGTGTGCTCCCAGCCGCCGGAAATCGCCGCCGCCCGCACCTGCTTCCCCAACGCCGCGAGCTGGGCCTGGAATCCTCGTTCCATGATGTATCTCCTTGATAGAAAACATTAATCTTCTACACCACCCGGCCATTCGAAAGTAGCTCACGCCAAGCTCCTTAGTTGCTTGTTCATTTCAGTCGTTTGACGCGGGCGGCCAAGTTGACCGCTTTCGTTCCCGCGTCCATCTTTGTGTCTTTTAATCGCAAAGAATTGCAACTAGTTGTTGGGCGGCGGAAGCCTGGAGGGAAGCAAAAGGCTTAACCGAGCAGCTTTTTGGGCAAAGTGCAAACTCACCAGATGTATTGTACGCGAACGATGGGATTAAAGCGATTAAATCTATTCACTTAGAATATATATCTACAATTGGCTGGTTAGCCATTGGCCACTTGGCAGGGCCAAGGTGACAACTGCACACGTGCCGCGGGTGTGGCCACCCTTGTAGCGGAGCTACAGGTCCACAGCCCCGACGTGGTAGGACTCCAGCGTATTGACAACCTCATCCGGCATGCGGCCACGTATGACGTGCTGAGTCTAGCCACGGGGCGTACGGTGGTCAGTGGCCGGGGCAATGGACGCTGTCGTTCATTTACTTGACGTGAAAGCCACAAAAGCACATCTACGGACTCCAGCATGAAAAAGTGAGCAGCATGAATCGCCAACAACTCCGAGAAGCCTTTCCCTTCCTCGAAATGTCGCGCTACTTGATCCGCGACGGCACACTGCGACTGATAAATCAACATTCTTTGATATTTATTAGTTCTGGGGTTGCTAATGGAATATTAACGATTATGCTAGTCCATTACTCATTCATAACCGAATCCAACGATTGCTCGTACAACCTCGAACTCATTTGCGGATTTAACATCTGGTCCAGCGATGAGCCCAGGAATTCGCGCATGGAGAAAGAGGCGGGAGCATCGATGGTTTGGGACCTTGACTTCCCAACCACAGGAACCGGCCATAATGCGCCAACGGCGAAGGAATGCGCGTCTTACCCTCAAGGATTTACGCCGATCCCAGTTAAGCATCGAGCAACTCGAGCCGCACGTTTTGATGTGACCTTTTTATTTGAGGCCTAGGCAAGGAGGAGGTTGCAATCACTGAAATAGAAGAGTTGGCAGAATGCCGTTTGCGAGGCCACTCTTATCTCGCTCTGCGAAATATCTCGTGTAACTGCCATGACGGAGTGCTGGTACTTCGAGGCTACCTTCCTACCTACTTCCTCAAGCAAATTGCTCAGGAGGTGGTTGCTCAGCTAGAGGGGGTAGAGCATATCGAAAACCGAATTCAGGTCCTGACTTCCGCTTCGCAAGTGTCGACGGCCGAGCAAAAGTGAGGTGCCGGGCGGAGCTGGTGGCGGCCGACGGGCCTCTTTTACCAGGTACCGAGGCATGCAACGATGCGTAAAATGAGGGCAACCGTCACATAGCAGTAATTAAATAACTTACTTGCGAAGCAACCAATGGCTAACCCGGCAGGATTCAAAGCGGGCGACACAGCGCGGCTCAAGACTGACGGGCCGGATACGACTGTCGAGCATATTGTGAAGGACGGCTTCTACTGAATCCATAGCGCGTGCTTGGTCCGGTGACCACCGTGCATGTCTTCTTGTTGCAAATCCTGCACGGCAATACGGCGTGCACGGCCTTGTCGCGCTTGGCCGGCCTCCCGTTCACGGCCGCCGCCTATTTCGTGGCCCGAAGGCGCTTGCCCGTGGCTCTGCTTAAAGAGTTGCTCCAGCATGTGTGCGGCGCTTTGTTCCCGGAGGTGCACACGATCGGCCGTTGGCGTGGTCATCGCACGTGGCTGTTGGACGGGTCGAGTTTCTCCATGGCCGACACGCCGGCCTTGCAGGCCCACTTCGGCCAACCACAAGAGCGGTGCGGACAAGGCGTCACGGGCCGCGACCGTTGCGTTATTGCCAGCCGTTTTTCCAAATCGACTGCCTGGGAAGCGGTGAAGCCTCGCGTTAACTGGCCGACGTAGCGCAGCCCGTCCTCGTGTGCGGTGGCAACGCAGAGTCGCTGGACACCGGAGCGGCCTGCTTGGTAGCCAATGATGACGCACGGCACCACCAGCGCCCACCCCAGAACGCGGACCATTCGCTTTCGATGTCGGAAAAGCATGACCTAAAGTTCCAGGTGTTGACCGATGCGGGTAATGCCGTCGCCCGCCAGTATGGCCTTGTTTTCGCGGTCGAGGAGCCGGTGCGGAAGCTTCTTGCCGCAAATGCACGCTTCCTTGCCTGACTTCAACCGTGATGATTCTTGGACGCTGCCGGTGCCCGGTACTTTCATCGTGGACCGGAGCGGCGCGATTCAGCTCGCCTATGCGGACGCTGATTTTTCTCACCGTTTGGAACCATCCGCCATTCTTGATGCCCTCAGAAAATTAGAAAGCTCAATGGGGAGTTACATGGACAGTCTCGCCATCTGGGCACAACTCGAAGCGAAACCAGGAAAAGAGCAAGAGGTGGAAAGCTTTCTGAAATCAGCATTGCCGCTGGCGGAGGCTGAACCTCAATCAACGACGTGGTATGCACTGAAATTGAGTCCATCAGAATACGCCATCTTCGACACCTTCGCCAATCAAGCAGTAATGCCGCATTACCCGGACCAGGCCCTGAGGCTTGATTGCGAGACGCATGAGTTGGCTCGAATGATCGACTACTTTCTTCTCGGCGTGCTGGCCTCAACGATAGCCGAATAAAGCCTGCTCGCAAAGGACAGTGACCGTGAATGAACGGGTGGGGGTGTGACCGCCCTTCGCAAGCAATCGGACGAAGTAGGAGCCAACACATGCGGATGTTGATGCGAGTCGGTGGTGTTATCGTCGGCGTCGTGGCCGGTGGTACAATCGGCGGGTTTATCGGCTGGAAGCTGGGTAATTTCGGGGGGCGCTCCGATCCCGAAAACGTCTGGTTCCTCTCTATGATCGTCGGCGCTAAGGGAGGCATGCCCCGTGAGGGTGGCGCGTGTTTGCCGGGCACGCGAAGCCCGTGCGCTTGAGGCCGGAATCGACCTGCCGAACGGTGAAGGTCACACGGCATTGATTCCCAACCCATGGCTCTCAAAGCGATGGCGATCACGGCATCTTCCGCTTCGACCAAAGGCGATCAATGGTGGACTTGAGAACTTCCCAGGCGGCAGGCTTGGCGAAGACGTAATCGAAGCCCACGGCGTCGCATTGGGATCGGTGCATTTCGTCGGCATGGCCCGTCACTGCGATCAGCACTTTGTCTTTCAGTTGCTCGTCTTCACGAAAAAATCGTGCGACGTGAACGCCATCCATTTCAGGCATTCCAAGGTCCAGCAGAATTACGTCAGGGAGATGGGCTTTTGCGGCTTCGAGAGCTGCGATCCCGTCATAAGCGACGTGGGCCTTGTAACCATGTGCTCCAAACAGACTACGAAGCGTGTTCGCCGAATCGTGCGAATCATCAGCGATGAGAATGCTGGGCAAATGTGTGTCGGAACCAGAATTCCGACCTCCATCCCGTGCATTGTTTGACCCTGATGTAGCCATAAGCACCTCGCTGAAAACCAATGGTCAGGTTGATGTATTTGCCGAGCCGACTTAACCTCGGTCGCCGGCAGTGGTCGGAACCAACTCGCTGTCAGGGGCGCGGAGAACACCATTTTCCGCCACAATTTCGCCGGCAGTGGCGGCTGGTTCAGCGGCAACATCTGCCGGCTCCGGGCTGGTGTGAGGCGAGGAGCCGCTTTCCGCCGACATGAACAACTCGGTGAACACTCCGCCCGCCGTGACCAAATGATCGAAGTTGCCGACTTCCACGATTCGGCCTTCGTCGAAAACGAAAATGCGGTCCGCGTCGTGCAGGGTGGAGAGTCGATGCGCCACCAGAATGGTAGTGCGGTCCGCGCTGGTCAGTCCCAGGGCGCGTTGCACTTCCCTCTCGCTGATGTTGTCCAGCGCCGAGGTGGCCTCATCGAGGATCAGGATGGGAGGCTGTTTCAACAGGATCCTGGCAATCGCCAGGCGCTGGCGCTGGCCGCCGGAAAGGTTCTGACCGCGCTCGGTAATGACGGCCTGATAACCGCCCGGCATCAACATGATCTCCTCGTGCAGGTAGGCCATCTCGGCAGCTCGGCGAATCGCATCCGGACTCGCGTTCTCGTTGCCGTAGGCAATGTTCTCGCTGATGGTCCCCGCGAAAACAAAGGGGGATTGACCGACGTAACCGAAGAGCTTGCCGATCGCGGCGCGCGACACCGCTTCGAGCGGCACGGTCCCGATTAGCACCCGACCGCTGCAAGGGTGAAGCAGGCGCAGCAACACCCTCAGAAGCGTCGATTTGCCGCCACCCGAGCGGCCGGCAATGCCGATGGTTTCCCCGTGCCGGATGGTGAGCGACACGCCATGAAGAGTCTGGGGATGTTTTTCGTCCGGCCTGATATACTCGACATACAGGTCATCGACCACGATGGCCGGGTCGCCGGACTGCAGCCGGGGCACTTCAACGGTCGTCGTCGCCAAGGACGGGTCGATTGGTTCCGCCAACATTTCCAGCAATTCGCCGACCTGAAGGCTGCTCTCATGCCCCTCGTCCAGGACGCGATGGATCTCTCCCAGCGGCGTCATCACGTTGAGGTACAAGATGGAGAAGGTCAGCACATCCCCGAAACTGATCTGGCCCTGAATGGCCAGGTAGATGGCGACGCCCAGGACCAGGATGTGAACCAGTCCCTCGTTGAGCGCCTTGGCGCCGCCGAACAGCGACATCTGAAAGTGGTGGCGCACCTCCATGGCCCGACGTTTCTCGGTCGCCTTGGCCAGGCGATCCATTTCCAGCTGTTTCGTGTCGGCAGCCCGCACGTATTCGATCCCGCCCAGCTGCTCCGCGACCGCGCCGTCGATCTCCTCGCAGCTTCGCATCAACTGCAGGCGGACCTCCTTCTGGGACAGCAACTGGCGGATCGTCAGAACAATCGTGATCGGGATCACGCCGACCATGACCAGCCCCAGCATTGGTTCCTTGACGATGGTCGCCACCAGCGCGAACAGCCCGGTAAACAGAGCAGGAATGAACTCCATGAAGTTGAGCCGAAGGAATCGTACCAGCCCATCGACGCTGCGAAGGATCTTGCCCTGCAGGGTCCCAACTTTCTTATGCTGCAGTTTGGCCAACGGGACGCTCATCATGTGCGACATCAGCTGGAGGCTCATGTCCCGGTTGATGCGGGTGCAGGTGTTCGTCACCAGGTAGCGGCGCAGCACATTGAGGATTTCGCGCACCAGGTAAGCGGCCGCAATCAGTCCCAGATACCAGGCCGCCAGGTGGTAGAGCGTCGCGCCGGGCCGCCCTTCCAGGGTGCCGCGCTGAACACCGTCAACCAGTTGGCCCAGGAGCAAGGCCAGGGCTGTGCTGCAGACGCTGGTGCAAGCCATGACCACCGCCGCACCGGCGAGCGCCCATTTGTGCGTCCGAGGCACGAGGCGCCACACTTCCCGGCCGCGACGCAGCATCAGGCTCATTTCCGCCCCGATCCCCTGGGGCGGCGGCGGCGAGCCTTCCTCTGGAAAGATGGGTTGCATCTTACTTTTTCTCCTTCCACGAAATCACCTCAATCGCTACCGATCCGAAGTCCGGTAACGGGCCTGTCGCAGGAGAGTGTGCGACAGAAAAGAAATCCTTGCGGTACTCTGCGGCTATAAAAACAACCGACGTGCCCGAAAACCCCAGGGCATTCGAGCACGTCGGTTTACTCATTAACGGGCCCTCCGGCACAGCCGAGTTGCCCTTTATCTAGTCATCCGAGTGGCGCCAAATCAATTCCGGTACCATTCTCATCGTACGTCGCTGAACGAGAAAAGCCAAGGTAGCCTAGACGCGCCCGTCGAGATGGCTCTTGTTCCAACGGGGCAGGTTTGCCGGCATGGCGAGAGGAACGCGCTCATGGCTACCGGACTGGCTCGGCGCTGGGCGGCGAAATCCGTCTGAGGACTGTCTCCGGGTCGATTTGCCCGCGAATGGGAGATTGAGGCTTCCTTATTTGAGAACTCTTTGACCGCGCTCGCGGAATGACTTAATCTTTTGCAACATCAAGTCAACGAACCGGGAACGATCAGGGACCCATGTCCAGATCCGAATTTGCACCTGGTTTTGGGATCTCGGCCTCCTGGCCGGCGGGCCGCCGCGCCTATGTGCGCTTGGCCGGTGACCTGGTGGCCGTATGCCGCCCATTACGGCGGTTCCACGAAGCCGGCTGGCCGGGGACGGTGCGCGATTTTTCTCTGAGCGGCGTTGGTTTGCTTGTTCGCCATCGCTTCGGCCCGGGGACGACTCTCCATGTCGAACTGCTGGAGAGCAGCGGCAAACTTCTGCGCACGGTCGAAGTCCATGTCATTCATGCCACGGCGGTTCTGGTCGAGGGCAGCCCGCGCTGGCTTCTGGGATGCACGTTGGATCAACCATTCAGCGATGATGTGTTTCGATCCCTACTGTAAATTGCTACCCTTCCAAACGCGAACCAAGCGACGCGAGCGAGTGGATCTGCCGACGGTACACTGCGTCGCGGTCCAACAACGTCAGCGGGTATTGCGGCCTCCTTAAAGGTCCAGGCTCTGTTCTTCATCCCGGTCCAGCATCCGCACTTTCAGGGGTGCCGGCTGGCCGTCGTGTAGCTTAGTCCAGTAGTTGGCGATCTGCTCGAACAGCGTACCGTGGGCTCTTCTCCTTGGCCGGATTAGGTCACGGATCCGATGCTGATAACTGGCGCCCAGGACGACTTCCTGAACCCGGAGAGCTTTCGCCGTCCTTAGGAGAGCATGCAGCGCGTTGTTGGTCGGCACAAGCAGCGGCTTGACGCCCTTGCCGATCTTCTCTGCATGTTCCACTACCGCCGTCATCAGCGCCTTGTCGTAGTGGTTCAGGTCGGGTCGCTCTGGGTGGCCCGAACCGGGGGGCAGGACCTTGGCATGCATTACGATCACGTCGGTCGTCTCGGGATCGGTCTTCTCAAGGACGCGTTCCAGCATTCCCAGGTGACGCGTAGAGCGGATGCTCACCAGCCGCCGGAAGGGCTTGATCAGTCCCAAACTTTGTTGGGTGACATTCTCCACCTCCTCCTGGTTGAATTGATCCAGATGCTCCTTCCCGGCCTCTCGGCCGCCGTTGGAGTGGTAGCGCTCGCTTACCAAGAAGACAGCGAGGAATCCCAAAGTGAAGCCCAGGCCCCACTCCGTGGCCATCTCCTTGGTGAGCACGTTTGTTATGGCCGAGAAAAGCAAGACTAGGAAGATCAGCGCCAGCCCGATAGGCACTTCGAACCGGCCCACCCGGACATTCAAGGATACCTTGAAGGCCCTGGGACCCGGCTCCTTGAAGCGCAGTACGATCATGGCCAGCGCCTTGAACACGAAGCTCCAGACGACGCCGAAGGCATAGGCTTCCCCTAGCGCCAGCACGTTCCCCCGGCTAACAACGATGGTGAATAGCTGCAGTCCAAGGATCAGGTACAACAGGCGGTAGGTTGTGCCGTGGTGCGGGTGGGGCTTGAGAAACCATTCCGCCAATACCCCGTCCTCCGCTACGCGGTTGAGGACGCCGTTAGAGCCAACGATCGCTGTATTCACCGCTCCGGCCAATATCAGAAAGCCGACCACTACCACTAACCCGTGCAGCACCAATCTTGCTCCGAGCGGGCCAGTAACGCTCATGGCCAGTCCGCCAATGAGGTTGTCAGCATAGTCCTTCATGCGGATCTCGTCGGGGATCAGCAAGACAGCCAAGAAGCTAACGCCACCGGTCAGGACCAGGCTATAGACAAAGACGATAAACGCCGCCTTCTTAAAATTGGGCAGCTTGGGCGCCTCGACTTCGCGGTAGACCTGGGCCAGCGTCTCCTCCCCGCTCATGGCCAGAATCGAGTGGCCGAAGGCTATGGCGATTCCCAGCACGCCGACCAGGGATAGCCAGTCCGATCCTTGCAGATTGATCAGCCGTCCGGCCAGGGCCGTACCATTGAGGAAACCAAGCGGACTCGTCCTTTCGCCGGTGGAAGGATCCGGCTCGGGCCCGAGGTCTGGCAGGACAGGAATACTGTTGCGCGGACCGTCCACAGCCAGGGTGATGCCACACCAGAGGAGCAGGACCGCAGCCATCACGGTGGTAGCTATCATGATCTTAAGGGCCTTGCTGCTTGCTCCGTGCAGACCCAACAAATTCTGGCGGAAGAAATACAGGGTAATCAGGCAAGCGACAGCCGCGGAGCCCCATCCCTTGATAGCGTCCCGGGCTGTCGAGTCAATCGACTGGCCGGTCAGAAAGGTCACGGCCTCCAGGCCCAGACCGACGAGGTATTGGCCCGCAGACACGCCACTGATTGGGCCAGTCAGCACGTAGTCAAACATAAGCGCGGAGACGGAGAGTTTGGCGAGGAAGCCTCCCATGGCCTCCTTAACGACCCGGTAGACGCCGCCGCGGACGAACATGGAGCAACTCTCGATGTAGACGGCGCG